>ENA-OZYK01000208-OZYK01000208.1-human-gut-metagenome-genome-assembly--contig:-NODE-208-length-23958-cov-6.572857_pt1 | contig 23958 bp, 6 predicted proteins | sample MGYA00243633_ERZ654123 | MGnify/ENA primary metagenome ERZ654123 (study PRJEB26926, sample SAMN06165067) | human gut metagenome | biome: ENVO:00009003; feature: ENVO:2100002; material: ENVO:00002003...
CTACCGGCAAGGCCACAGTCACTCGTCCGGCCGCAACCGCAGCTGATGCCGAGGTGATCCTCACCGCCACGTTTGGCAACAACGCCAAAACCGCCGACTACACGGTCCTCGTGCCGAAGCAGCTCTCCGATGCCGAGCAAGCCAAGGCCGACCTTGACGTCGTCACCATCGAGGACTCCGACGACATCCGTAGCAACTTCTCCGTGCCCACCAAGGGCAACAATGGTTCGACCATCTCGTGGGAAGTGACCGGTGGCAAGGATATCGCCACACTAGGCGAAGGCGTGAACGACAAATCTCGAACGGTCACTGTTAAGCGCCCTGCCGCCGGTAGCGATGCCGTCACTGTGACGCTCAAAGCCATTGCCAAGTACGGTACCGCCACCGAAACGAAGACCTTCACCGTCACCATTCAGCCGATGCCTGCCGCCGAAGAGAAGGACGAGGCCTACGTGTGGGCGTTCTTCACCGGCGAGGGCGTGGGCGGCGAGAAAATCAGCCTCGCGGCTTCCAAGGGCAACGATGCGCTCGACTGGAACACGCTGAACAATGGCACTCCGCTGTTCACTTCCGAGTTTGGCGAGAAGGGTTTGCGCGATCCGTTCATCATGAAGTCCAAGGATGGTGACAAGTTCTACATGCTTGCTACCGATCTGAAGATTGACGGTCGTGCTCCCCTCAACGGGCTGAATGGCTTTGCTGGTGCACAGGCTAACGGTTCCAAGTACATTGAGATTTGGAAGTCCGACGATCTGGTCAACTGGTCCAAGCAAAGCCACGTCAAGGTGAGCTCTGATTACGCAGGCAACACTTGGGCGCCTGAGGCCTACTACGACGAGGAAATCGGCAAGTACGTGGTCTATTGGGCCTCGAACCTGTACGACAACACCGACGAGAACAGCCGCAAGCAGCTGACCTACAACCGCATGGTGTACGTCACCACCGATGACTTCGTCAACTTCTCCGACCCGACAGTGTGGATTGACGTTGATCGCCGAGGCGGTGCAGGCAGTGGATCCATCGATGTGACCGTGCAAAAGGTAGGGGATACCTACTACCGCATCTACAAAGATGAAAACACGATGTCTTTGCGTCAGGAGAAGTCCACAGATTTGACTGCCGCAATTGGTGGTGCCGGCGTGAAGAACTACGCCGATGCGCTTAAGGGTAGTGCATGGAGCGAAGTTGCCACGAACATCGGTAAAGGCCAGGCTAACGGTTACGGTAAAACCTTCACTTCCGGCGAAGGTCCATCGCTATTCAAGGCCAACGATGGCGATGCGAACGGCTACCAGTACTACCTGTTCGCCGACCAGCCGAGCTATCATCAAGGTCCAAACCACTATGTGCCGATGGCGACTGAGGATATCGCCAGCGGTCAGTGGACCGTTATCGGCAATAAGATGCCTGAGGCGAACTTCCCGACCAATTCCGATGGCGGCAAGCCGCGCCACGGAACCGTGCTGCCCGTGACCCGCGCCCAGTACCAGAAGGTGCTGGAGGCATACGCCCCGGCTGTGGCTGTGAAGTCCGTTGACGCGCTGTCTGCCGAGACAACGGTTGGTGTGGCTCCGACGCTGCCGGAGACCGCGCATCTGACTCATGCGGACGGTTCCGTTTCTGACGTTGCAGTTGAGTGGGATGCCATTGACGCATCTTTCTACGCCAAGACCGGCACCTTCACCGTCAAGGGCATCACCCAAGACGATTCCCGTATGCCGGTTGAGGCTACCGTCATTGTGAACGGCATCGACCTCTCCAAGGCGACCGTCACCGTCGAACCCAACGAGTTCACCGCAGACGGCGCTGCCAAGGAACCAGCCGTGACCGTTGTACTCGATGGCGCGACGCTCAAGGAAGGCGCCGACTACACGGTGGCCTATACGAACAACGTCGAACCTGGCACTGCCACAGTGACCGTAACCGGCGCTGGCAAGTACTCCGGTACTGTCTCGGCAACGTTCACCATCAAGGCCGCCGAGCCCGGCTCCACGCTGGACAAGTCCAAGTTGCAGGCGCTTGTCGATAAGGTGAAGGGCTATAACAAGGCTGATTACCAGTCTGGTTGGGATGCTTTCGCCGCCGCGCTCGCCGACGCGAAGCAGGTGTTGCAGAGCTCCACCGACCAGCAGGAAGTGGACAAGGCGCTGTCGCGGCTCCAGTCCGCCGCCGACAAGCTGGTCAAGAAGTCCGGCGATTCCGGCAAGACCGATGGCAAGGATGACGGCACGCAAAAGCCCGCCGCCAAGCCGGGCAGCGCTCTGTCCAACACCGGCGCCTCGGTGTTCGGTGTGGGTATCACCGCGGTCATACTGCTCGCCGCCGCCGGCGCCGCCTACGCCTTCCGCAAGCGCCGCGCCTGAACTGTTTGCAGCGTAGACCAAGCCCCTTCTGGATGAGTCGAGCTGTGAAGCAAGCAGCCTACTGGATTGTTTGCTTCATGGCGCGGCCCCATCAGAGGGGCGTATCGCACGTTCGTCCGACGACGCTGTCGGACGCATAGGCTCTATAGCCCCATAGCTCCAATAGCCATTACCGAACTTCACCACTCAACATCTAGATCTGCTGCGCGACAAGCAGTATCACCGCGCGCAAAGAGGAAACCAATGACAACCAAACCATCGATAGGCAAACGCCTGCTCGGCGCGATGCTGGCAGTGCCGATGGCGCTCGCCGGCATGGGAATCGGCGCGACCACGGCGGTCGCGGCCGATACCGTTCCGACCAATAATCTCATCGCCGCCTACGACTTCACCACGAAGCCAAGTGACGGCAAGACCGTGGCCAACAGTGCGCCGAACGCTACGCTTGGCGCGGCCGAAGTACAGAACTCCGCCGACTCGCTTTGGGCCGATGATGCCCTCACCCTTTCCGGCGGTGCCAAGACCGGCACCGGCGACTGGGTCAAGCTGCCCTCGAATCTGCTGTCCGGCAAGGACGCCGCCACGGTGCAGTTGGAGGTCAAAGCGGATTCCAGCATGCTCAATGCTTTCCATTTCCTGTGGAACATCGGTAACGACAGCTCCGATACGGAGTATTTCTTCGCCACGCTCAACTGCGGCAGTTCGCGTAACCCGCTCGTCGGCCTGAAATCGGGCGGTACGGAGACGCTCGTGCAGTCCAGCTCCTGCGTGGCCAAGGCCGACCAATGGTTGTCGGTGACCGCCACCATTGATGGCACCGCCGCGAAACTGTACATCGACGGCACGCAGGTGGCATCCGGCACCGTGCCGGCCAAACTGTCCAGCGTCAAGGACCAGTCGCTCAACACCATCGGCCGTTCGCCGTGGCCCGACAACCTGTTCAAGGGCGCGGTCTCGAACTTCCGCGTATACGATGCCGCGCTCACCGCCGATCAGGTCGCCGCGATCAGCACTGCCGATGCCTCAATTCATGCCGGTGAACTCACCGGTTCCGTGCTGAACGGCATCATCATCCCCACGACGGTCGACGATCCGTTCATTTCGCTGCCCACTGCGAACGGCGTGACGTGGGCGTCCTCCGATAGCAGCGTCATCGCGACTGACGGCACGGTCAACCAGCCCGCCAAGGGCGAGGCAGCCAAGACTGTCACGCTGACCGCCGCCGTCACGGTCCGTGGCCAGACCGCTACGAAGGAATTCACGGTCACGGTCAACCCGACCACGAAAACTGCCGCTGAACAGCTCAAGGAAGTCGCGGCCGGCTACGTGATTCCGTCCGTCGTGCGTTCCGGAGACGCCCTCCCGGCGGCTGTGAATGGCACTACCGCCACGGTTACGTCCACTAAGGACGTAGCCGTCGAGGATGGCAAGATCACCATCGATGGCGACGAGGCCACGACCGGTACCATCACCGTCGAGTTCTCCAAGAACGGTCTCGCCGGCATCGAGCCCATTACCAAGGCCTTCACCGTAAAGGTGCTGCCCGCCGCGAAGTCCGCGACCATCGCCGCCTACGATCGCAACGCCACCGGCGAGAATGAGGCCAACAACGGCGACGTCGCCTACAGCATGCACCTCGCGCTGCAGAACGCCGACGGCTCGTACACCCCGTACAACGAGAATTACGGCATTTTCTTCGCACGCTCGCCGAAGGCGCAGAAGCTCAACGAGAACCTCGACGGCAATGACTATCGCAGTCTCAAGGATCCGAGCCTGTTCCGCATGGCCGACGGCACCTATGGCGTGATTTCCGTGCGTACCAACCGCGGCACCGCCACCGGTGACTCCACCGCGAAGTCCAGCGTGCTCATCGCCACCTCCGAAGACCTGCTCACCTATAGCGAACAGGAGAACTCCGGTTCCATCGTCGACCTTGGCGAGACCAACGGCGTCAACGCTCCGTACGCCGTGTACGACACCGCCAGCAAGCAGTATGTTGTCGGCTGGGCCGATGACAACGGCGTGGCCAAGTACACCACGTTCGATTCGCTCAAGGGCTCCACATCCAAGCACGGCAGCGTACTGTACGGTTCCGTCGCCAAGTCCGGCGTACTCGCCGCCGACGGTGTACAGGGCATCGCGAACTTCCGCTCCGGTGCCACCATCGCGGTGGACGAGGCCACGGTGAAGGCGCTCAACACCCGTTACGGCCGCTCTGAGAACACCGGCACGAGCAATCTCACTGACATCACCGTCAAGAAGGGCGCCTCAATCGATGAGGTGACCGCGCAACTGCCGAAGAACGTGGACCTCACTTACTCCGACGGTTCTACCGGCTCCCTGCCGATTTCCTCATGGAACACTGAGGGCATAGATCTGACGAAGGTGGGTGATTACACTGTCACCGGCACCGTCAAGCAGACCGAATACCAGATTCCGTTCGCTGAGGACCGCGCCGATCCATCGGTGTATAAGTGGCAGTGGACGCATGAGGCCGACGGCAAGGAAATCACCGAAACCAAGTTCCTGATGATCGCTTCCAACGACATCCAAGGTGACGTCACTTGGCAGCATGGTTCGCCCCACATGCCGTTCCGCATGGCCGACACGATTTCCGGTCTCGCCGACGAGCCGGGCAACCCGAATGCCCTGATTCAGTCGAACGGCTACAACAACAAGGAGGTGTCGCTGCTCAAGGCTGGCGACAAGGACTCCGAGGGTAATGCCATCATGCACAGCTTCTGGGCTCCAGAAATTCATGAGATTGATGGTAGGCTCACGATTCTGTTCATGGCCGGATACGGCAACACATGGTCCAACGGCAAGTCGGTGTACATGCAGCTCAAGCAGGATGCCGACGGTCACGACCTCGACCCGGCCGACCCCGATAACTGGACTGTGCCGACACCGATCTACCGCAATGACGCCTCGCTGCTCAACGGTAACAAGCAGCTCGCAGCCACAGCGTCCGGCGGAGTGGGCATGTCGCTCGACATGACCTATTTCCAGGATGCCGACGGCAGGTCCTACTACGCCTGGCAGCAGCTCGGCGCCACCTACATCGCCACGATGGATCCGAAGGACCCGGCCCATGTGACCAGCTCCCCGGTGCGCATCGTCACCCCGGAGTATGCGTGGAACGCCGCCATAGCCGAAGGTCCGAACGTGACCCTGCGCGACGGCAAGCTGTACCTCATGTTCTCCGGTTCCGGCGTGGGTAAGACATACACCACTGGGCTGGCCGTAGCGGATGCCTCCGGTACTGACCTGACCGACCCGGCCAGTTGGACGGTGCTCAACTACCCGATTCAGAAGTCCGGTCCGTTCAACGGTGAGATGCAGCTCGGCACCGGTCACGGCATGTGGAGCGAGGACGAAGATGGCAACCAGATCTACGTGTTCCACGCCTATGCCACGAAGAATCTCGGATCCGTGAATGCTGCCGGCCGCGACATGTTCGTGCGCCGTGTGCACTGGGCCGCCGACGGCATGCCGGTGTTCGACATGAGCTCTTCCGAGGAGCTGGCCTCCAAGACCGTTTCCGTGACAGTGAAGGTGGTCGACGACACGGTTACGGTCGACAAGACCGACTTGTCCAAGGCGCTCGCGTCCGCCAAGCAGCTGCGCGAGTCCGACTACACCGCCGCCTCGTGGAAGGCGTTCGCCGCAGCGTTGGCCTCCGCCGAGAAGGTTTATGCCGACGAGAACGCTTCGCAGAAGGACGTCGACGACGCAACCGCCGCGTTGAACAAGGCGCAGGCCGCGTTGGTGAAGGTCGACGGTTCCGATTCGGGCGATGGCTCGAGCGATTCGACTAAGCCGGGCGACGGCTCGAGCATTGACGCTGGTGCTACTGGTGATAAGACGGGCAACAAGCTCGGTCTGTCTAAGACCGGTGCCGCCGTACTCGGCCTCAGCGGCGTGGCCGTGGCGCTCGCTGCCGCCGGCATCGCCCTGACCCTCCAGCGCAAGCGCCAGGCCTGAGCGGCGTAAGCCTCCAATCGCGAAATCGGCCCGTGTGGAGGTGTATTTCCGAGTTGTAGGGCAATGGCTGAAGTATTGGCCGTTGCGGCCGATGAGAGCCCGTTGGTATTCCGCCATTTTCGGGTGGTTGATCGGCTCTGGGAGTGGCGAGTACCCGGGCGCGTGCCCTACAACTCGGAAATACGCTCGGTACGGAGCCGTTTCTGGTTCACGGGATTTCGGCTGAAAATCCCGTGAACCAGAAACTTACAGAAATGCACATGGCCGGCCATCGAGTTCGGCTTGATTCCAATCTTTTGCGTGTGCGATTGCACATGTCTTCAGTTCACGGGATTTACCAGCGTGATCCCATGAACTGGATAACGCGGACATGCAGGCCACGCGGCTCAACAAGCCAATATTGCACACAGATGATGTGCGATTTTGTTTGTTGTGGGGTGCTGAGAAGGGGTAAATGTTCATTCGGGGAGATGAAACCGGTTTTAAGAGGGGTGCCGGGTATTTCAGGTATGGCAAGGAATCAGCATGTGCGTTACCGCTTTCGCGTCGTCGCTCAAAGCGTGCTCAAATTTAGGTGAACGCTCACATTAGAATTGTGAGTGCTTACAGAAACCTGTGCGATTGCACATCGGTGCTCCTGTTCACGAACGGTGTCGTTCGTAGGGATTTCCGGTGGCCGTCGTTCGGGCGGAAGTGGGTCGCGCTGGCGAACGAAGAGGCTCCGGCGAAGCGGAAGCAGGAGCGAGAAGCGGTCGATAAAGGAGCGACCGGGTGTCACTCGATAACAATTCGATAACAAATATTGCGATGGCGCAACGATGATCCATCACAGTATTGCAAAGAAGCAAGGACCCAAGGAAGGAAACTCAGTGAGGAGAGTTACACGATTGGCGGCCTGCCTGACGGCGGTGTCGACGTTGGGCGCGGGGTTGATCATGCCGATCACCGCCGTGGCCGACGACGCGACGCCTGCGGTGCAGACGACCACGACCAGTGCGAACGTCAGGGCGGCGGCCAATACAGCGACGGCTGACCCGATTGCCAGCTTCGATTTCAATAGCGACCCGGACGATGGTGCATTCGCCAGTGCTCAGGGTGACGCTAAGGCCACCGTGCAAGGCACGGTGGATCTCGTCAACGGAAAAGATGACGACAACGGCAAGGCCGCCCAGCTCGGCAGCGGTTTCTGGCTGAACGTGACCAAGTCCGATGGCAGTGCACTGCTCAACGGTCTTGATGATGTGACGATCAGCTACGACAGCAAGGCGGCTGCGACCGGTGGCCAGTGGACTGTGTTTGCCGCGCCGACCGCCGGTGCGGTGAACGGCAGCGCCCCCACCTACGTCGGTGTGCTCGACCGCACCGACAAGACCCGCGTGGAACGCTATCTCAACGGCCGCGCATCCGACATCGCCACCATCGACAAGAACACCGGTACGAAGGATGCTTGGAAGCATGTCGATCTCGTCATCTCCGGCAAGACCGCGAAGCTCTATGTCGATAAGAAGTTCGTGGCGAGCAACGTGAACGGCGAGGATCTCAAGAGCATTCTTGGCGGCTCAGGTGGCGTGCTGCAAATCGGCAAAGGCAACTGGGGCAACGGTGAATACTTCACCGGTTTGCTCGACAATCTCACGATTTATGGCTCCGCGCTTTCCGCGGCCGATCTCGGCATCGCATCGCCTACTGCAATCGAGATCTCCGGTTCCAATGTGAAGGACGGCAAGCTGAGTCTCAAGGAAGGCAACTCCGCATCCCTGTCCGCAACCGTCACCCCTGAAGGCGCTGAGCCTACGGTGACATGGGAATCCAATAATCCGGCTGTGGCTACTGTGGATACCAACGGCAAGGTCACCGGCGTGAAGGCCGGCACCGCCACCATTACAGCGGCTTCCGAAGCTGACGCCGCCAAGACCGCCGAGCTCAAGGTCACCGTCACCGAGGTCAAGGCCGATGACGCCTACGGCTACGTGATGGTCCACTTCATCGAAAACAACAAGGGCTACGCCGAGAAGATCTACCTCGACATCTCGCGCGGCGATGACGCCACCCAGTGGGATACGCTCAACGGCGGCGAGCCGATTCTGGTGAGTAACGAATCCACCACCGGCGTGCGCGATCCGTTCATCGCCTACAACCCCGAGTCGAAGACCTACTACGTGCTGGCCACCGATTTGCGTGTGTTCGGCGGCGATAATGCCGGTTGGGGCACGTGGGCTACAGGTTACAGCACCAAGTTGCATGTGTGGTCGTCCAAAGATCTCATTCACTTCAACGACATGACGGAACTGGAGACCGCCACCGCCGACAAGTACACTGCCAATCCGAACAAGAGCCAGACGCTCACCGATTCCGTGACCGGCAAGACCATCTCCGAGATCGGCATGGCATGGGCTCCTGAGGCTACGTGGGTGCCGAACTTCTATGATCTCAACGACGACGGCCAGCTCAACGGTTCCGATAAGGACAACCCGAAGAACCAGCAGGGCGGCGCATTCGTTGTGTATTGGTCTGTCTCCGCCAAATACGATGGCGAGAACAGTCAGCCCGGCAAGAAGGTGACTCACGTGTTGTGGGCGGCCACCAAGGACTTCACCAACGAGACTTACATGTTTGGCGGCGTCTTCGTGCCTAACAGCAAGTACAACCGTGGCAACACCATCGACACCACGATGCTGCAGAACAGTTCCCGCACATACCGCACCACCGGCTCCGGCGTGATCTTCATGGAATACACCGATCGTGCCGATTGGTGGCGTGCCAACGATCAGGGCCAGTACGCGACCGACCCGGCCAAGGGCTGGGTGTTGCGCCAGACCAACATCGGACACACGCTCGGCAGCGCGCAGGAAGGTGCCAACGGTTTCAAGGTCAACGGTGAGAACAAGTGGTACATGTTCGTTGACAACTATGGATCTGTCGCTTCCGGTGCCCGCTACGGCTACAACCTACTCGAAGCCGACAACCTCGATTCCGAGAATCCGTGGAGCGTCCTGAAGGCCGACGACTACTTCCTCACCGCCAACACCAAGCACGGTGGCATTGTTTCGCTCACCAAGGCCCAGTACGACGCGATTCGCGCGGCTGATGCCAAGGCTTCCGACAACGCCGACCTGAAGGCCGAGGATGTGACGGTGGATAAGGGTTCTGCCGATATGGACATCACTGCCAAGCTGCCGAAGACGCAGCAGGTCACTCTTGCCAACGGTTACGGCACTGCCAAGCGCGACGTGATGTGGGACGTTTCCAACGTCGACACCTCCAAGCCCGGCGAGTACACCGTCACCGGCACGGTCGACACCATCGGCGCGAACAAGAACCACTGGAAGTGGACGAACGCCGCCGGCGAGTCGAAGACCGACGAGGACGACCTCATCAACTCCGGTGCGAACGCGAACAACAACTGGAAACAGACCGGTGGCTTTGTCGACAACGAAACCGCCAACAAGAACCGCACGCTATACAGCTCCACCGCCATCACTGTGACCGCCAAGGTGACCGTGACCGGCGAAACCGAGCCGACCGACCCGGATTTGCTCGCCGACTTCACGTTCGATGATGGCGATAAGACCTTTGACGGCGGCAATGCGACGGGTGCCACTCAGGGCACCGCCACGCTCGCCGACAGCAAGGACGGCAAGGCCGCGAAGCTCAGCAAGAACTTCTGGCTCAACGTCACCGCCAAGAACGGCGACGCTCTGCTCAAGGGCAAGAACGACGTGACCATCAGCTACGATGTCAAGCCTGACGTCTCCGGCAACACCGGCTGGACCTTCTTCGCCGCCTCCAACGCCACCAAGCAAGAGTACGGCCAGGAGCACTACGTCGGCGTGCTCGACAAGACCACCGGTATTACCGTCGAACGCTACAACAACAACGATGGCAAGCGCGATTCCTCCGGCAACGTCTCATACACCAAGACGAACGCCGACTGGAAGCACGTCGATATCGTGATTTCCGGCGCAACCGCTAAGCTGTACATCGACTCCAAGCTGGTAGCCGTGAACAACAACGGCCAGAAGCTCACCGACATCCTCGGTGCTGATGGCGGCGTGCTGCAGATCGGCAAGGCCAACTGGAGCAACGGCGAGTACTTCTCCGGTCTGCTCGACAACCTCAAGATCTGGGGCAAGGCCCTGAGCGACGACGAGCTTGGCGTGGAAAGCGCGAAGACCGACTACGCCGCCGCGCTCGCCATCCCGGCGCAAATCACCGGCGACCTGCCGAGCACTGTGCTGGGCAAGACGGTTACTTGGTCCGCGACCGGCGACGGTGCGAAGCTCGTAGCCGCAGACGGCAAGGTCACGCAGCCGAAGTCCGGCGAGAAGGCCGTAAAGGTCAAGCTCACCGCCACCATCGACGGCGTGGATAAAGCTATCACCGCCGAATCCGAAATCCTCAACAACGGCGGCGAAATCGCTTCCTACGTCAAGGATGTCGATCGCTCCGACCAGAACGGTGCCAAGTACGACCCGCTCGCCTACAACGACGATCGTCGCGCCGACTCGCTGTACGTGGCCGCCAAGGCCGCCGATGGCAGCAAATGGGAGCCCCTGAACCGTTCGCAGTCGATTCTGTCGGTCAAGTGGGACGGCTCGCAGTCTGCCAAGCTGAATGCGCAGATGGGCTCACCCGCTTTCTTCCGTGCGGAGGACGGTACCCTTGGTGTGGTTTCCTCGCAGAACAACGCCACCGGTGCGATTTACGTGTGGGATGGCAAGGGCGACGGTGCCACGTTCACCAACGAGCGCGCTATCACCGTGACCGACAGCTCCATCGTCACCAACCCGCGCATCGTCTATGATGCCGCCTCCAAGGGCTACAAGGTCTTCTGGGCCGATGGCCTGAGCGGCGAAGGCCGTATGGCCACGCTCTCCGACCTGACTGCCAAGGCAACGGTCGGCGAGACGCTCAAGGCCGACGCGGTTGCGATGGGTGTGGGCGACGTGACCGAAGGTCTGCCCGCATGGGCCGGCGAAGGCCAGATCCGCGCATTCGCTGTGAGCTCCTCTGAATTCGATGCGTTCTACAAGAACTATGTCGATCTGCAGAACACCGGCGTTAAAGCTCTGGGCGGCGCAACCGTGGAGAACGGTGCTTCCGCCGAGGACGTCACCGCAGCGGTTTCCGGAACGCAGGCCACAATGACCTACAACGACGGCTCCACGAAGACCTTCAACGTCGACTGGAACGCCGATGATCTGGCCGCCGTGGACACCTCAAAGGCCGGCACGCATGAGGTCAAGGGCACTGTTCAGCAGACCACCGAGGCCATGTACAACGACGCTCGCGCCGATCCGGACATCTTCTACAACGAAGACGATGGCTACTACTACCTCACCGGTTCCACCTATGAGGTAAAGTCCACTGATTCGACCAACAACCAGAAGGACAGCTACCGTTCCATCGGCCTCAAGCGCGCCAAGACCATCAACGGTCTGAAGGATGCTGAGGAACACATCATCATCAAGCCGGAGAACGGCACTCCGGGCCACGAAGACCAGTACCCCAACTCGTTCTACGGTTGGAGCGCGTTCATTTGGGCCCAGGAGTTCCACAAGATCAACGGCAAGTGGTGGATTGTGGCCGGCTTCCACAAGGGTGCCTCGTCCGCGAACGGTGGCTGGTGCAACAACACCATCCTCATCCCGTACACCGGCGACGAGCAGTCCATCAAGGATGGCGGATTCCTCGAGGCCGAGAACTGGGGCGAGCCGACCGTGCTGGAAGGCGCCGCATTCGACGTGACGTACTTCGAGCGCGAGGAGAACGGCAAGGCCCAGGGCTACTGGCTCTTCCCGAAGAGCGCAGGCCTGTACCTTGCCAAGGCAAAGATGGGCGATGGCGTCACTCCGCTGGTGGATGGCAGCCTTGAGCACATCTATCAGGTCAGCCAGCAGTTCGAGTACGGCAAGTATGCGCCTACCCCCGAAGACAACTCTGAAGGTTCTGATCAGGCAATCGTAGAGGCACCGTTCATGTTCGAGCATGGCGACTACGTCTACATTGCCTATGCGGGGGCCACGGTGGATAAGTATTACAACACCAACGTGATGCGTGCCGCCAAGAATGCCGACCTGCAGGATCTGTCGAGCTGGACCACGGCCGACTTCCCGTCGTTCGACACCAACGACACCTACACCGGTGCCTACGGTGCGGATGAGGCCTCGTACGAGCGCAAGCAGGCCGGCCCCGGCCACATCTCGCTTGCACATGATGAGGCCGGCAACATCGTCATGGCCTACCACGCACGCCCCTACCCGGAAATTCACTCCGGTTCCGCGGCGGGTGGCCTGTTCGATCAGGACCGCAATACGTGGGTCAAGGCCGTGAACGTGCGCGCCAACGGCATGCTCGACATGTCGCTGACCAAGGATCAGGAGGTTGCTCCGGCCAACCGCACGGTGACCATTACGGTGACCGTCGGCGAGCCTGATACGCCGGTTGAGCCGTCCATCACCGGCATCCGCGTCAAGAGCGAGCCGACAAAGACCAAGTACACGGTGGGCGAGCAGTTCTCCGCCGATGGTCTTGTGATCGAGGCGACGATGTCGGACGGCACGGTGAAGACGCTCGATGCCGCCGACTACACGGTCGGCGACGTGGACATGTCCGCTGTGGGCACCAAGACCGTCACCGTCACGCTCAAGGCCAACGATCAGCTCACCACGTCGTTCGTGGTGACCGTGAGTGCCAAGACCGAGCCCGGTAAGCCCGGTTCGGGCGACGGTTCCGGCGATGGTGCAGGCAGCGATAACGGTAACGCTGGTACGGGGGCGGACTCCGGTCTGCCGTCCTCTGGTGCCGCCGTGCTCGGCCTTGGTGGTGCCGTGGTTGTGCTCGCCGTTGCCGGCATCTCTCTCACTATCTGGCGCAAGCGTCGCGCCTGAGCGGATCCAAATGCTCCCTCTCAGTCGGCTTCTGGCGGACGGAGAGGGAGCACCTAGTATCACCATAACTTCAATCTTCAATCCATAACTGAACACAAAACCAAAACCCACAATCAGAGGAGACATATGGGTAAGTGGAAGAAAGCGGTGGCAGCTCTTGCAGCTGTCCCGATGCTGATGGCGCTGGCGCCAGCAGCAAATGCGGTTGAATCGGATACCACCGATTCATCGGCCGCACAGCGGGCGCTGGCAGCAGCCCTGAAATCAAATGCCAAGGCATCGGCAGACAGTGATTTGCTTGCCAGCCTTGACTTCAACAACGTCACGGCAAGTGCCACTGGTACCTTCACCGATGAGGCAACCGGCACCAAGGCAACCATCAACGGTGCCGCCGCAGTAACTGCCAGTAAAGACGGCACTACCGCAGCTCAGCTCGGTTCTGGCTTCTGGCTGAATGTGACTAAGTCGGATGATTCGGCTGTGCTCAAGGGCCTGGATGCGGTCACGATTTCGTATGATTCCAAGTCCGCCAGCACCAATCAGGGCTGGTCGGTATTTGCGGCACCGAATACGAATGCGCAGACCTATCAGCAAGAGCGTTACCTCGGCGTGATGGATCGCACCACTTCGGTGAACGTTGAGCGTTACAACAACGCTGGTAAGCGCGACACCACCGGCAATGTGAGCAAGGATGGTCTCGCCAGCCAGTGGCGTCACGTCGATTTGGTCATCGACGAGGCCGCTTCCACGCTGTACATTGACGGTGAGCAGGCCGCAACCGTAGCCCCAGCTGATGGCGCGAGCTTCGCTCAGCTCACCGATATTCTCGGCGCAGACGGCGGCGTGCTGCAGATCGGCAAGGCCAACTGGGTGAATGGCGAATACTATACCGGCGCACTTGACAACCTCAAGATTTACGGCTCTGCGCATACTGCTGACCAAATCAAGGAAGCCTACGATTCCACGAAGTCCGATGCCGCCAAGGCCGACGCTAATGCGCTGACCATTAACAACGGCAGCACTGATGTGTATTCCAACATCACACTTCCGGCCAAGGGCTCGGTTAACGGTTCCGCGATTACGTGGAAATCCAGCAACGCAAAGGTCATTACCGATGCGGCAGATGGTGACATCGCAGCTGGTGTCGTTGCTCGTCAGAAAACCGACACCAAGGTGACGCTCACTGCCACCATTACCGATGCTGACGGCAACACGGAAACCAAGGAATTCGAGCTGACCGTCAAGGCCGCCGTCGAACAGCCGAAGACCACGGACTATCTGTTTGCGCACTTCACCGGCACCGAAGGTAGCGCTACCGACGAGCAGATGTACTTCGCCACCAGCAAGGATGGCCTGAGCTGGCATGACACCCGCGAGTCCGGCGATCCGGTACTCAGCTGGAACAACAGCCAGACCGGCAACTCTCGTGGTAAGGACAACGGCGTGCGCGACCCGTATCTGGTCCGCTCTCCGGAAGGCGACACCGTCTACCTCATCGCTACCGAGCTGAGCATCCATAACCGTGGCGGTTGGGGCGCGGCCACCGCTACCACCAATGGCAGCACCAACCTAATCGTGTGGGAGTCGCATGACTTCGTCAACTGGAGCGAACCGCGCGCCGTTGACGTTGCCTCTCAGATTCCGGGAGCCGGCATGGCTTGGGCTCCGGAAGCCTACTGGGATGATGTGAACAAGCAGTACATGGTGTACTGGGCCACTGCTTCCGACGCGGACAACAAGTCCGGCGATCGCACCAATATGTACTACTCCACCACGCGTGATTTCGTGAACTTCACGACGCCTGTCAAGTGGATCGACCGAGTCAAGTCCGTTATCGATACCACGATGATTAAGGCCGATGACGGCTATTACTATCGTGTGTCCGGTGACACGTACCTCGGTGTTGAGCGTAGCAAGGATCCGTATGCCACAACGCTCACCACTGGTGACACAATTGCGAATGGTTACTACAACACTGACAGTGATCCGAACCAGTGGACGCTTGTCGGTACATTCGGTGACCTGACTGGTACCGGTCTGACCGGTGCGCAGCTGGAAGGCCCGGAGCTGTTCTTCTACAATGAAGATGACGTGCAGACCAGTGATGCGGGCAAGAAGATGCTCTACGGTCTGATGTGGGACCAGTACTCAGCCGGTAAGGGTTACACCCCATACCGTTCTGCCGATTTAGGCAGCACTGATAAGGCTGATTGGGGCTTTGCCTCTGATGTGAACTTCGGTTCGCTCAAGAAGCGTCACGGCACCATCCTGCCTGTCACTGAAACCGAGTACAACGCAATCCTGAAGGCATTCGATAAGAACAAGGACACCGAGCCAGTCACACCCGATGAAGACGGCTCCGGTCCGATTGCCGAGTATGACTTCGAAGACAGCAAGGGTACCGACACCACTGAGAACAGCAACGACTTGACCTTCAACGGCAACGCCAAGGTCTCCGAGGATGCCGAAAAGGGCAAGGTGCTTAAGCTCGACGGCTCTGACGGCACCTACGCCGAGTTCCCGAAGGGCCTGTTCGATGGCCGTAACAAGCTGACTGTGCAGATGGATGTCAAGTCGGAGATCAATAAAAACCAGTTCACGTTCGCTTTCGGCCAGAACTCCACCAAGTACTACTTCCTGAAGTACAACAACTCCGGCGAGCTCGCCAGCCGCATCACCACCAACTCGTATGGTGCGGAGGACGCGGCTAACGCTACGTTGTCTGGCAACGGCGCATGGCATCGTGTCACGGTCACGTTGGACGACAACGTGATGACCGTGTACTCTGACGGTGCGCAGGTGGCTCAGAACAAGGCGACCAAGAACAAGGTCACCGATTTGGGTAACGATCTGCTGGCCTACTTGGGCAAGTCCTTCTACAACGACCCATACTTCAAGGGTTCGTTCGACAATGTGAACGTGTGGAACCGCGCGCTCACTGCTCAGGAGGTCGAGAAGACCAGCCCGATTGCTCTGCAGGGTATTTCTGTGGGCACTGTGCCGTCTGACCCGAACTCGCTGCGTGGCACTGACGACCACTCTCAGGTGCGTTCCACCCTCGACTGGTCCGCGAAGACCGTCACCACCGTGCTCAACCGCCGTGGCGACGCGGCCAAGGTGCCCGTCAAGGTGACCGTCAACCGTGGCGACGACTCCATCAAGCTCACCCTTGATGGTCAGGCGTTCACCAATGGTGGTACGGCCGACCTGACTAAGGACCGTACTTTGGTTGTCGATTTGGGTGACGGTAATACGGAAACCTGGACGCTGAAGAAGGTCACCGTGGGCAACAACCCGGTACTGCCCGGCCAGTACGCCGACCCGGACATCGACTACTTCGACGGCAAGTTCTGGATCTACCCGACCACCGACGGCTTCTCCGGCTGGAGCGGCAACTACTTCCATGCGTTCAGCTCCACCGACTTGGTGAACTGGACCGACGAGGGCGTGATCCTCGATGTCAATAAGGACCACCAGCCGACCACCGATGGCGATGAGAACACCGCCATCTCCCCGTGGTCCGTGGGCTCCGCGTGGGCGCCGACCATCGAGAAGAAGAACGGCAAGTACTACTTCTACTACTGCGCGAAGTTGCCGAACGGTACATCCGCCATCGGCGTCGCCGTGGCCGACAACCCGGCCGGCCCGTACAAGGCCGCCGACCAACCGCTGGTCACTCGCACGATGGAAGGCGTCACCGTTGGACAGGCCATCGACCCGTCCATCTTCACCGACCCGAACACCGGCAAGTCGTACATCCTGTACGGCAACGGTTCGCCCGCCATCGCCGAACTCAACGACGACATGGTGAGCATCAAGGCCGGTACGGTGAAGAAGCTCAACGGTCTGAACGGCTTCCGCGAGTCCGTGGTCGTCGCCTACCGCGACGGCAAGTACCACTGGACCTGGTCGTGCGACGACGCCAACTCCCCGAACTACCATGTGAGGTACGGCGTCTCCGATTCCATCGACGGCACCATCACCTACAAGGGTGTGCTGCTGCAGAAGGATTCCTCCAAGAACCTGCAAGGTACCGCGCACCAGTCCGACGTGCATGTGACCGACGCGGACGGCAACGACCGTTGGCTCATGGCCTACCATCGCCACTACACGCCGCTCGGCGTGTTCACCTCCGGCCTCGGCTACCACCGTGAAACCGCCATCGACGAGATCACCTTCGACGCGGACGGCCTGATGCAGACCATTCACCCGACCGACGAAGGCGTGTCCATTGAGATGGCCGATACGACGGCGCTTGATGGCGCGATTGAAGCGGCCGACAAGCTCGGCACCGATGGCTCTGCTTACACCGAGGCCAGCTGGAAGGCATTCGAGGATGCGCTCGCCGCAGCCAAGACGGCCAAGCAGACCTTCCTTGACTCCGGCCTGTCTCAGGCTGATGTCGATGCCGCCGCCAAGGCCCTGACCGACGCGCAGAATGCGTTGGAGGAGAGCCAGCCCGAGCCGGAGCACCCGGCCGCAGGCACGATCCTCTCCATCGCCGTGACCGCGCAGCCCGCCAAGGCCGAGTACAAGGTTGGTGAAGCGCTCGACGTTGCCGGTCTGGTCGTCACCGCGACCGTGGCCGATGGCAACGGCGGCTCCGCCACCCGCGAGCTCGCCGCCGATGAGTACGAGCTGCTCGGCTTCGACTCCTCGAAGGCCTCCGACAAGATGACCGTGACCGTGCAGTCTGTGGCCGATTCGACCAAGACCGCCACGTTCACCGTGAAGGTCGTTGCCGACGAGACGCCGACTCCGGATCCCGATCTGGCCACTGAGGAAGAGCTCAAGCAGCTCGAAGATGCCATTGCCAAGGCCGAAGCCGAGAATCTGAACCAGGACGATTACACCGCCGATTCGTGGAAGGCTTACGCCGATGCGCTGGCCCAAGCGAAGAAGGTGCTCGCCAAGGAGAACGCCACCTCCACCGAGGTCCAGGATGCGATTCGTCACCTGACCGAGGCCCGCAAGGCCCTCGTGAAGGTCTCCGCTGATGGCAAGAAGCCGGGTGCCGTCATCTCCGACACTGGTGCCGCCGTCTTCGGCGTGGCTGGTACCGTGGTGGTCCTCGCCGCCGCCGGTATCGCCCTGACCATCTGGCGCAAGCGCCGTATCTGACCCCTCATTTGCAAAAAACTCTCACTGACGTTGAGTCAGTGAGAGTTTTTTGCAATAGGGGGGCTTATCTCTTCGCCTGAGTGATCTGGTAGGCGGCGAAGAGGATGGCGAGCCAAATCACGCCGGCGATGACGGCGACGCGGTAGCTGGCGGAGAAGCACATCAGCACCACGACCAGTGCCAGGAACGCCAATACCACCCACGGGGTTACTTTGGCGAACGGCAGCTTGAAGTGAATCGCGTCGAGCGCTTCCTTGCCGGACTTGCCGGCCAGTTCGGAATCCTCGGGAGCGCCGCCCGCGGCGACCACCTTACGGAACTTCATTTCGGTGAACATGATCATCGTCCAGTTGATGATGCCAGCGATGGTGGCAATCGACATCAGATAGTTGAACGCGAACTCAGGCCACACGAACACCACGACCACGGCGATGGCGGTGATCACGGCGGACGTCAGCACGCCGTCCACCGGCACGCCCTTAGCGTTGAGCTTGCCCAGATACGCGGGTGCATTGCCTTGTTTGGCCAGCGAATACAGCATGCGGGAGTTGGCGTACAGGCCGGAGTTGTAGACGCTCATCACAGCGGTCAGGCACACGAAGTTGAGGATGCCGGCGGCCGCGTGGATGCCCACGGAATCGAAGATTTGCACGAACGGGCTGGGAACATCGTCTCCGCCGATGGTGTTCCACGGTATTACGGCCATGATTACGCCGAGCGCGCCAATGTAGAACACGAGAATTCGCCAGATAATGTCATTGGTGGCGCGGGGAATCGTACGACGAGGGTCCTCGGTTTCGCCGGCGGTGATGCCGATGAGCTCGGTGCCGCCGAAGCTGAACATCACCACGACAAGCGCCATCAACAGGCCGGTCCAGGTGCCGTCTTTGGTCTGCTCCATGAGACCGTTCGGGAAGAAGCCCCCTTCCAAGGTGAACCAGTTGGCAAAGCTCGCTTTGATGCCGGATGCGGTGGGCAGAGCGAAGATGATGACGGCCAGGCCGCCGACGATCATGGCGATCACGGCCACAATCTTGATAATGGCGAACCAGAACTCGAACTCACCGAACTTGGAGACGCCCAGCAGGTTGGCGGCGCAGATAATCACCAAGAACACGGCCGCCGACACCCAGGTCGGAATCGCCGGGAACCAGTAGTTTACGAATTTGCCCACCACGGACAGCTCAACCATCGAGACGAGGATGTAATTGAACCAGTAGTTCCAACCGGAGATGAAGCCGGCGCGCTTGGACCAGTAGCGAGTGGCATAGTAGCTGAACGCGCCCGCCTTCGGATCCTCGACGGACATCTCGCTCAGCGCGCGCACGATCATGAAGATCGCGAGGCCGCCGATCAGGTAGGCCAGCAGAATCGAGGGGCCGGCCAGCGCGATGGATTCGCTGGAACCATAGAACAGGCCGGTTCCGATAGCGCCGCCCAGTGCAATCAGCTGGATGTGACGGTTCTTCAGTGACTTGCGCAGCGTGGCCGGCACCGGCACATCGTCGGTTTCGCGCGACTTCTTAGGTGCGTCAGTAGTACTCATTGTGCTCTTCTCTCGAGTCTCTTTGATTTTTAGCATGACCGGCGGGAGGTCGCCATGCGCAACGCTCGTCATTGTAAGGCGCGGCATGCCGTAATGCCAAAGAATGCCGATGCCAGCCCATACCGGTATTCGCGTTTGATCGAAACAGCTAAAGTCGGCAGTGGCCTATCAAACCATCCCCACCAATTCACTGCGAGACGGGCATGCCCATGGTGAAAATGGTGTGGGCCACTGATTCCGGAGATGCTGCGAGGTCGGTGGCGAGCCAGTATTGCAGTAGGCCGATGCTGCCGGATACGGCGAAGCGCATGCGCATTTGGGCCTCGACCGGGTCGTTGGCGGCGGGCTGCAGCTGCTCGGCGACTGTCTGCCGGCTGTAAATAAGTCCCAGTAGCTGCTGTTGGAAGCCGATATCTGCTTTCGGGCTCATCAATACCTGCAGATGCTTGCGATTGTCGGCGATGTATTGGCAGATACGTTCGATGACGTGCTCGATGCCGGCTGAATCAGGCTGCGCGAGCAACTGGTCGAGCGCGGCAGTAACCCAGGCCATGGTCTCGTCTTCGATATCGTGCAGTAGATCTTCAATGCTTGTGTAATGCGCATAGAACGTGGAACGGTTCACGTCCGCCCGCTCGCACAATGCCTTGACGGTGATGGACCCAAGCGGCTGGTCCTGCAGCAGCTCGACGAGCGCGTCTTGCATGGCGAGCCGTGTGTATCGGGTGCGGCGGCTTTCCGTCAATTCTTTGGCCATGGCCTTCTCCCCAAATTCCGACAACCCACAATCCAACTGTTGGTTGCAGAACCGACACAGTGTTGTTTTACTTGAGTATAGCAGGAAGTTCTGGCGGGGCCTATGGGGCTAGGTGGCTGCCACGAGCGCGTTGGAGGTGTGCGATGGCGTATATCGAATTCGACCATGTGGTCAAGGAATATCCTTCTGGCAGCAGTGTGATTCGCGCGCTCGACGAGGCCAGCTTCACCGCCGAACAAGGCGAATTAAGCGTGATTCTGGGGCAGTCCGGTGCCGGCAAAACCACGGCATTGAACATTCTAGGCGGCATGGATACCGCCACAACCGGCCGCGTAGTGGTCGGCGGACGCGATATTACGGGTCTGCGGAAAAAGGAACTGGTGACCTACCGGCGCAACGATATCGGCTTCGTCTTCCAGTTCTACAATCTGGTGCCTAACCTTACCGCGCTCGAAAACGTGGAGCTCGCCTCGCAAATCTGCCCTGACCATTTCGATCCAGAGGAAACGCTGCGCAAAGTCGGACTGGGGGAGAGGATGGACAACTTCCCCGCGCAACTGTCCGGCGGCGAACAACAGCGTGTATCCATCGCCCGCGCGATTGCCAAAAAGCCGAAGCTGTTGTTGTGCGATGAGCCGACCGGTGCGCTCGATTACGAGACCGGCAAGGAAGTGCTGCAGTTGCTGCAGGATATTTGCCAAACACAAGGCATGACCGTAATGATCATCACGCATAATTCCGCGCTTGCACCGATGGCTCACAAAGTGATTCGCTTCCGCTCCGGCAAGGTGACCAGCGAGGAGGTCAACGCAACGCCGCGGCCCATCGCCGATATCGAATGGTAGGTGATTGGCGATGCTCACTGCAAGACACTCTGTGAAACGCCCCGTGAAACAAGCGAGGCGATCCGTGAAACAGTCTGTGAAACGGCCGAACCTCGACGATAACGGCGGTCGAGGAGCGGGCGTTTCTGCGGTATTTGCCAAAGACACGTTGCGGTGCTGGCTGCGCAGCTGGAAGCGGTTCGTCTCGATCGCCGTCATTACGCTGCTTGGCGTGGCCGTGCTGACCGGTATCTACGCCGGATGCCGCGATGCTTTTCTGGCGGCTGGTCGTTTTTACGATCAGCAGGGACTGCATGACCTGCAGGTGCTATCCACATACGGCCTGACCGATGATGATGCGGCGGCACTGCGCCGAATCGACGGTGTGCAAACCGTGCAGCCCGAACGTTCTCAGACGGTGACCACGTTGGTGGACGGCACCAAGAAAACCGTGACCATGCAGGAAATCGGTACCGAAGGGCTTGATCAGCCGTACCTGCAACAAGGCAAACTGCCGAACAAGGCCGGCGAAGTGGCGGTGACTCAGCAGTTCCTGAACGATAGCGGACTCAAGATTGGCGGCACCATTACTGTGACGCCACAAGACACCTCTTCATCCGTCATATCGGTAGCGGCCACGGAGACTGACGATTCCAATAATGATTCCAATGACGATTCCAATAATGCCGATACGGTAGGTGTCGCCGCCAATGCCTCGGCATCCGATGCGAAGTCCGCCGCCAATACGGACGCCGACGCCGAGCAATCCCCGCAGTTCCCCACGAAACTCACCATCACCGGCGTCGTACTTGACCCGCGCGACCTCAACAATCCAGACGGCTATTCGGGCATGACCTCCTTCCGGTCCACCTCATCCGAGGACTATACGTTCTTTGCACCCAGCGACGGCGTGACCGGCAATATATACACTGCGATATCGGTTGCCGTCACTGGTGCGTCCGATTTTGACACGTTTTCCGATGCCTACGATGAAGCCGTCAAAACCGTGGCCGACCGTATCGAACATCAGATACAGACCACACGCCAGAAAGCCCGTCGTCAACAGATCGTCTCCAGCGCGCAGCGCAAACTGGACGATGCCCAAGACGAGGCCAACGAGCAGCTGGACGAAGCCCAGAAGCAGATCGACGACAACTGGGCCGAGCTGGAAGCCAACGAAACGACATTGCAAGATAGCCGTACCGAATTGGAGAACAACAGGACAACCATTACCGATGGCGAACGGCAGCTCGCCGATGGACGTGCGCAGATTGCAACGGCCCGTCAACAGATCGCGCAAGGTCGCCAGCAGATAGCCGAAGCGCGCACCCAGCTCGAATCAGGCAAAACGCAGCTCACCTCGGCTCGCAAACAGCTCGATGCGGCGCAAACGGAACTGACCGCCAATCGCACGAAAATCGAACAGGGCATTACCCAAATCGACCAAGGCATGGCGCAAATTGATCAGATGCTGCCCATGATTCAACAGGCCAACAATCTACTGGCGCAACTTGACCCGAATATCGACCTCAACTCACCCACATGGCAGGCCATCAAGCAACTGCTCGCGCGCCTTGGCATTACCGTGCCTGAAGTGCCGTCAATCAGCGATCTGCGGCAACAGCTGACCGCCAAGCAAACGGAACTGCAAACGCAGCGAGACAGTCTGGCCCAGCAGAAAGCCGATTTGCAGCGCACATTAAACGAAACCATTGCCCCCGCACAATCCACCTTGGACCAGCAGAACGCGCAACTGACCGCCAAGGAACAGGAAGCGGCTGCAGGAGAGGCACAGCTCAATACCAAATCCGCGGAACTCGAAGCGAATGCCGCAACCCTCGAAACCCAGTCGGCGCAACTTGAAGCGCAGGCCGCCCAACTGGCCAGCGGCAAGCGGCAGCTTGAAGAAGGCGAGCGGCAGCTGAAAGAAGGCGAACAACAGCTCGCGGACGGCAAGGCGAAACTGGGTGATGCGCAGTCTGCACTCGATGCGATGCGAAGCGAAGCGGAAAGCGAATTCGCCAAGCAGCAACGGCGCATCGACGATGTGGCCAACGCACGTTGGTATGTGCAGACGCGCGCTTCGATCGACGGATTCAGCTCGCTCAAATCAGATGTCAGTTCCATCGAATCCATCGGCCGCGCATTCCCGATTGTGTTCCTGCTGGTCGCCGTGCTCATGAGCCTGACCACCATGACCCGCATGGTCGAGGAAGATCGCGGACTTATCGGCACCTACCTTGGACTCGGCTATGGCGGACTCGCCGTGTCCAGCCGGTATCTGCTGTTCGCGTTGCTCGCCTGCTTGGTCGGCGGCGGCATCGGTCTGCTGGTCGGATTCCTCGGCATCCCGGCATTCCTGATGGTGGTGATTGAGGGACTGTATATATTGCCCGGTGTGCGACTTGAATACGACTGGCTGTACCTGTCTCTTATACACATCTCCGAGCCCACGAGACTAAGGCGAATCTCG
>ENA-OZYK01000249-OZYK01000249.1-human-gut-metagenome-genome-assembly--contig:-NODE-249-length-21117-cov-8.560298_pt1 | contig 21117 bp, 22 predicted proteins | sample MGYA00243633_ERZ654123 | MGnify/ENA primary metagenome ERZ654123 (study PRJEB26926, sample SAMN06165067) | human gut metagenome | biome: ENVO:00009003; feature: ENVO:2100002; material: ENVO:00002003...
TTAGCAAAGTTAATACTTTATTCCTTGCTGACACAGTTTAATTTACATCCTCCTTGATACTTCTTATGACTATGGTTCTCGTGATACTCTTGTACCAAATTACGCATTCACTTACAATCAAAGGTTAAATATATCAGGTATAAGAAGATTTCCGTATTGTCCACCTGCTAACCTTGCTTTTACTTATACCAACGGATATTTAGACTCAAATGGAAATGCGGTTGTAGATGAATACCAATATACCATTTATGCTTTTATGTCAGACACCGGTCAAACAATAAAAATAACCAGTACTGAAAGTAAATTGCATAATACCCCATCATGGCTATTTATTCCACATGCCAATGCTTCAAAGGCAATTATCCAACGTACTAAAAACGGGATAAGCCAATATGCAGAACTTACTCTTGAAAAGCACCAATATCTCAATGGAGCATTCTACATATATAATCAAAAGTCATCATCTGATTTTTTTGAGAAAACAGAAATAGAATATACTGATGTTCGACCTTCCATTCTTCAGAATTCATATTCGAACTTTATTGATGAGCCCAACAAGATATATACTTCCGAAACCGGTAATCCATTTGTTTTTCCACTTTCTGGAATTAATACAATAGGAACCGGAGATATCCTTGGAATATCTTCTATAACCAAAGCATTATCACAGGGACAGTTTGGTCAATTTCCTTTATATGTATTCTCTTCTGATGGAATATGGGCCATGGAAGTTAATCCTGATACTGGATTGTATTCATCAATTCATCCAATCAGCCGAGATGTATGCAGTAACCCAAAGGCAATCACTCAAATTGATTCAGGAATTATATTCACTACGGCACAAGGACTAAAATTAATTCAAGGATCAGAAGTCGTGCTTTTATCATCTTCAATGGATGGACAGAATACCGATGAATCATTATTCAATATTTCCGATGAATTTAAAGATCTTTTTATTCCTGACACCGAAGACTTTACTGATATGCTTTCTTCCTGTTCTATGGTTTATGACTATTCGCATTCCCTACTCCATATATTTCCACAGGAAGGTATAAAACACTATATATATTCCTTTGAATCAGGAGAATTTTCCTCTTATGTAGGATTCATACCATTGGCTATCGTTCCTGGCTATCCAGAAACGATTGTGCAAATAGATAAGAGTTTACACACCTTTGAGAAATATACCTCTACTGATATTCGGAAAGGGATGTTGGTTACTCGTCCCCTAGCCTTCGACGATCCTTTCGCTCTCAAAGTCGTAGCTGATCTACGTATGCTTGCTAATCGGACAGACAAACGTGTAAAACTTCAAATAGCCATGTTTGCCAGTAATGATGGAATTTTTTACTTCCGAGTTCCATCCCTACGCCAACGTGCTTTTAAATTCTACAGATTTGTCATCTTTACCCAAATGTCCGATATAGATACACTATCTGGCATAGGTATAAACTATGAACCAAGACGGAATAATAAACTTAGATAACAAAATAGTGGCGGCAAATCATCACGATCTGTCGCCACTTTCCATTACACCCCAAAATTATACTTGAAACAATCTACCCATCTTTATATTGTGCCGCAATTTTCAACAGTTCTATTGCATTATTTGCATTCTTAATATCTTCAAACTTAATTGCACTCACTTTTGGGACAGAGAATTCAACCATCTTTGCGTAAAGACGGGTTCTCTCTTTAGCTGAAAGGCTCTCATAGTCCTTAACGAAATCATCGAATTTATCAGTTAGAAAATCCGAAATACGCTCTTTTAGAAGGACATTCTTATTTTTTGTGCCTTTCACCCTTCCTCCTATTTTTTCATGTCCAACTTTAAATCCTCCCATTTTCTATAATCTAAAAATTACATCTTTCACAACAACATCTCTGGCTTCATTTATAAATCTATCAAGCCATCCTTCAGCAGACGCCACATAAATAGCTGTTTCTTCCGGCATTGTCATTTTGAACCATTCTGTTAATACAAAGTCTACCACATAACGATGTATATAAGTATTCATTGTTTTTGAACTTCCTCGCCATCCAGGTTCCATATACAAAACAATATCCCATTCATCCCTATTCTCATCTTCGTCTGTTTGCATTCTTGACATTTCAACTACGTATGCGGATATACGATCTTTGGCATTATCAAGAGCTGTTTCCACTTGCCTTGTCAACCAGTCTGAATTTTCTTGGTCCGTCTGCGCTTCAGCCCTACTTCCCTCTTCGCTTATACGACATTGAGCTACCTTCCAGCTAATATAATCCACATCATAGACAATCTCGCTTCGCAATAATTTCAGCGCACAGCTAAATCCTCTCTTTTCACGTGGATGTTCTTCTATTTTTCTATGGCTGTATACTCTCCTCATACACATTTTATTTAGTGAACACTTCAACTTCATCTGTGTCGATTACAGGGTCTCTCCTTTTCTTTGTAGGAGGCATTTTTCTATATATATTCTGTACGCACATTTTGCTCATATCCTCCCATAAGGTTTTATACAATTCTGTACGACTTGATTTCTTCTCAGAGAGCCAGTTCATCATTACATAACTCACCAGCGCCTCATGTAGGTTATCATCAAATTTCTTATTAGGATTCCATCTAGTTTCCTCTGCCCGTATATCCCATACAAATCCCTTATCTGTATATTCTGATCCAGTAATCATCCGGTTCATTTGTTCCTGCAACATGTGAGCAGCCTGTCCCATATAGGTCAACAGTAACGGTTCGTCTTGCTCCGTAATCTTTACTTCAAGATAAAGGCTATCCCCTCCTTCATTCATGTGGTCTCTGCCTTCGTAACTTGACAACATCCGGCAGCGCTCCATTACATCGCTATATTTAAAGTTTAATTTCATAAGCATAATCATCTATTGATTTACAAAATTACCCCGTTAGTGTACATGATTTTGCTATTTTAATCATTCTATCAAAATTGAATAGTTTTCCAACGTTACTTTGTGTTGCAATTTATCATATGGATTTTATGAAACGATTAATACCAAAATCTCATTTCCAAAATCGTCCGTCAAATGCAGATAGCATAAAGGCACGTATACGTCAGACAGGAACAAGTAAAACTAACCTTCCTTTACTTATGCGATGCCAACAAGCATGGGAAAATTTAAGCGATTTCCGAAAACGTAGATTACGAAATTTTCGATATGTATTTGGAGACCAATGGGGAGATTACGTTTCCGATGGGCACGGGAATCGTGTCAAAGAGCGAGAACGCATTATGAAACGTACAGGCGGCATAGCTCTACAGAATAATCACCTAATTAAGATAGTCAATACTCTTGCTGGTCTTTATTCTAAAACATCAACTATGCCTGTATGCTTTGCCCGGCAAAGAAATGCAGATCGTAAATCACAAATGATGACTAATGCTTTGCAAACAAACTGGGAGAATAACCAGATGCGTGATTTGCTTGTATCCGAGATGTACGAGTTCATTTGTGGTGGAGCTGCAATTGTTTCGGAAGAATGGGATAGCCATGATGGAATAGAAGATAGCTATACATTCCCCGTAAATCCATCTTACTTTTTCTACGAATCTAAAGGAAATGATCCCAGACATTGGGACGACAGTTTAGTAGGAGAAATTCGGGATTACACTTTAGGAGAACTTGCAGCTGCATTAGCTCAATCTAATTATGATTATCGCCAACTGGAAGAAATATATGCCCCATGGCTCAATCAATATGCATTGAATAGCACTCAACAGACCGACCATTTTAAAGAAGAATCTTTTGATACTCCTCCGACCAATAATCTTTGTCGCACGTATCATATATGGACTCTTGAACATAAAGAACGCTATCGTTGTGTAGATATAATGGACGTAAAAAATCCACTTTATCGCATAGAAGTGGATCAGCTTCCCATAGTCAAACAAATAAATCAACAGCGCCTTGAGATGGGACGCGCTCAAGGAATTCCTGATGATGAGATACCTCTCATTGAGTATCATTATATAATCGATCAATTTTGGCATTTTCAAATGCTGACTCCTGACGGCCGTGTTCTTATAGAGTATGATACACCCTTTGAACATAAATCTCATCCATATGTATATAAGATGCATTATTTAGTTAATGGGGATATCGTAGCTTTTATATCAGTGGTAATTGATCAACAGAGATATATCAACCGTCTCATCATGCTGCATGATCTTGCTATAAATGCATCGGTAAAAGGTGTCAAGATGATACCCAAAGACTGTGTACCTGAAGGTATGAGCAATCGAGAATTTGCAGAACAATTTATTGAGATTGGAGATTTTATATTCTACAATCCATCTAAAAGTGGGAATAAACCTGAAGTTATAACTACAAACTCTACGAATATCGGTACTGCTGAAATGCTGCAATTACAATTAGGGTTCATCAATGATATTACATCTGTTTCCGAAGCTATACAAGGGAAAACGCCAAGTGGAAATACATCAGCTCAACGCTATGCTATGGAAACGCAGAACTCTACTACATCTATAGCTTCATTAATAACTAAATTTACTACGTTTGAAAATGAAATAGCACGTAAAAAGATGAAGACTATCCACCAGTATTATCAATCTCCTAGAAACATTTCTTTAGAGCATTCTTCGGGTTATTCCGAATACCAGGAATACGAACCGATAGAAGTACAAGATATAGATTTCAATGTAAGCATCAAGGAAAGTGCAGAATCTCCTGTATCCAGAATGATGCTTAATGATCTTATTAAGGAAATGTGGATGGCCGGCCAAATTTCAGCAGAACAAATGCTTACCTATTCTTATTACCCAGGAGCCGAAGGTCTATTACAGTCCATGCGATCCGCCCAAGAACAGGCTGAACAAGGAGGAAATTTACAACGTCTTGATCCTAACCAAATACAACAGGCTACAGCAGGAGCTAATGCCGATACAGTAGCACAAATACAACAAGCTCTCAAATCATAATACGTTTAACCTAACTCAAAACAGGCAGTAGATATATCCTATTGGATATTTACTGCCTGTTTTTTAATGAGATATCTTAAAAGCATAAAGATAGCCCTTTCACTAAAATAGCGATAGGAATTATCCAATATAGGAGCTTCTCAAAACGTTCTAAAAAACATTCCATTGAAGAATCCTAAATATCAGGCAGAAATCACAGTAGAATGCGAAATCTGCCTGATCCAGCAATATGTCAACCTTACTTTCCTTCATACATTGCTTCCATATACAACCATATCTTACCCGGAGGAGCATCCTCATCAGCAAAATAAAATTTATGTGCAGTCTTAATGATTAACTCATCATCGAGAACTGTACATGTATCGGCATAAAATCCGTTAAAAGCTACATACTTGTCCCACTTCGTTGTGCCGGAAGGGAAAGTCATACCTTTGGTTGCCGATTCTATCTGTTCAAGCGTCCAATATCCGCCTTCGCATTTTTTGCCAGCCCTATCTGTATATCGGATCATAGACACATCATGCATGGCAAATCCTTCATCATAATGGTTTCCATACATGATACCATGTTGTTCCCTCATAAACTTCCAGAATAGATCTGGATGTTCTTCCTTCATTTTGCAAAGCATGCTATTCAGCCCGTCTATACTTTGCCACATAGTCTTTTCTGTAGAAATTCCAGCGTTTCTGGCTGCAATTATCATGTCTTTATAATCCATAGTCTTATACATTAAATATTTCTTTTAATTCAAGGAAATCAACTTCCTTTAATGTTATACAATTGCTCTTTCCTAAGATCATTGAAGTTATAGGGTTCTCAGGGAGAAAGAAGCTTATTTTTCCGCCACCAAATGCACCATTGAAAATTCCCATTTTAAAAGGAGTTTCAGGCATATTATTTAACACTCCCATAAAATCATCTACTAATGATCCGACATCCGCAGTTCCATCTTTGTTATCCATAACCCACATCGTAGCCTCATTAAGATACTTATCTATTCCTTCTGAATTAAAAGCAATTTCATTGGAAATTCTTTTTTTTAAGCGATTACCTACAAGTATTAGGGTAGGATTTCCTTTAGTAAAATCATCAATACGCTCATTAGACCATTTTAATAACCCATCTTGTAAACCAGATTTTATCGCTCCAGTTTTTTCTTTAAGTTCTAATACATTCATGGCGTTTATTTTTTAGGAGTTTTAGGAACCGGCTGTTTACCATTCTTCATATCAATAAATTCCTGCCAAGTTAAGTGAGAGTACTGCATGATATATTCATTCATTAGCGCCTCCTTCTTGTTGGCTTCATCCTTGGCGGTTTTCTGAATTCGTTTCAGAAGTGTAAGATGCTTATCAAGAGCATCCTTTCCGTCCTTAGTATTGTTCTCTACAATCGGACGCATGATGCGCATATATTCGCGCTGAAGTATCTGCTGGATATTGATGCTGCTTTCTTGGAACTCCTGATTGTTTTGCAAAAAATCAAATTCTTTATCACTCAATGAAGAAGTGATACGATCAATCTCGTCCCACACCGGAGTAACCGGTTGCGATGGTTGCTGATAGGTCTTCTTCATGTCAGCAATCTTCTGCTGCATTACCTCCTGTTCCTTTTCAAGTTCCGGAAGAGAAAAGTTCCTTTGTTGTAATAGTGGATCTCCGAAATTCATATTGCTTATTAGTTAGTGGTTAGTAAAAAAGAAAGTGGTTCACCCCCCGGAGGGGGCTTACCACTAACGCTTTTTGCGTTTCTTTGCGCTCTTTACGCTGTCGGAGTTGGCGTTACTGTACCTGGACAGTTGCATCCGAAAGGGTTTGCACCCTCCAGAACTGTAACTGTAGGAGTAGACGGCAATCCTACAACACCGTAGATGGCGCGGCAAGTCTTGCGATCAGTGTAGTTGATAGAGGCAGTAAATGCTCTGTCGATTTCGCACTGGATCAAACGATCTTGATACGGGCGAGTGGCTTCCAGAACGGCAACCTTCTTGTCAAGGTCACAGAACTTGGCGCTATAACGCTCGTTCAGTACGTCGTAAAGATCACGTTGTGATTTGTACAGACCGAAGTCACCGTCTATCTGAGACTTGTACAGACCAAAGTCAGCATCTACTTGAGATTTCCATAATTGGAATTTCTCGTTGATGTCAACATCACGATGAGCGTACATCTGTTCCTGAGTGTTCACTTTCAGACCCCACATTGCATTAGTCAATGCAAGAGCTTCAGAACAACCTTTTTCCCATGCCTGAAAAGCAGTGGGAGCAGCAGCAGAACGGCCCGCAATTGCATCGCTTACAGTATTGATGTTCACGTTTTCGGGCATACCGCCACCAAAACCGAAACCACCTCTACGAGACAATGCCCACAAACCGAGCGCTGTGCCGGCTATGCCTAGACCTAATCCAGCCCCGGCTACACCTTTCGATGCAAAACGGTCGCGGTCATAATCGTAGTTGTCACGATCTCCGTGTACATACTCCTTCTCCTTGATTACTTCTTTTACTTCAGCTTCCATAAAAATATGTTATTTGTTGTTACAAGACAATGCAATAGCATTGCGATACAAATAACCTTATAATGGCTATGCTAACATATTGCTTATCTGCGAGTTCTCTGCGAGTTCTTTGCTAATTTCACTCGTACAGTTTTTTACACTCCATTTCTGTAATTTACACTCAAAATTATTGCGGATATGATTTATTGACTGTCTTTTAAGGTTGGTATGCCTTGATATTTCATCATCGGTAAGAAACTGGGCAAGAAAATAAACGAGGATATATCGAGCATCTACACACTCTTCTTTATTGCTAAAAATCAATGATGGCATTTCAATGCCTGTGTGTTTACGCACCATGGCATTTATCGTCTGGTATAAATCTTTTGTTTTCATATCTGTTATAAAACATAAAGTTATTAAAAACAATAGTCACAACCCGCTTGTTTAGTGAGGACTGAAAGCCCAAAACAGCATTGGATTGTGACTGTTGTCCCTTGTGGTTTACCAGACGTGGCAAGGGACGGGCTTTCTTTTATCTCTAAGCCCTCTAAAAGAGAGTATTTGTCAATGTACTACGAGATGCTTCTACTCATCTCTAATAATCAATGATCTAAATCATATCAACCTCCTTTCCTTGTTTTATAGATTATCCATGCTGCAATCATCAATAGCAACAATGTAGCCGACGCCCATATTACACCGGAAATCTGTTTAGGCACCGTCGTTTCGTCTTTCTGCTTCTCCTGTTCCTGCCTATCGTTTTCCTGACTCCAGGAAGATGATGAGCTATCGGATTGCAAAGAAAAACTGTCTGCGGATATAACATTAGTTTCTTGCTCGATCTGATTGTTTTCTTCTGTATCTCCTTCAGCTAAAAGCGGATGCTTCCCTGTTTTAGAATCTATTGGCTTGCTAGTATCATACAACTTCCAGTTTATTTTCCGATTCATAGTAGAATGCAAGAAGTTGGATATATCCTGCTTATTGGTAAATCCAAAATCAACAGCCATTCCGGTACTATCTTTTCTCAGAATGGATGTTTCCTGGCTTGTGGTAGATTTCTGACTCCCACAGGAATAAAGCGACATCACAATTCCCATCACAACCAAGGCTATAAAACCTATTATTGATAGCCTAACCATTTCTTTTAGATTATTCATGAACATTTTCTTTTTCTATTTGTTATTATAAAGTTCATATAAACTCTTTTGAACGGCCTTCCGCTGTGATAGTACATTGCCGTTATATTATAGCTCAAAGATGAAATCATTGATTCGATTTAACCAGCCTCTTTTGAACTTGTTGTTAGCCGGGCGCTTATGACAAATCTCCTCGATGAAGTCAAACCGTGCAATCTTAATCATATCGAATAATTCGCGAGGATTACGTGAGTTAACAGCTTCAAGGGTTTTAGGACCAACAATGCCGTCCACCTTAACGTTAAGAAGCTGTTGCGGTATCTTTATGCCATGAGTGCCGGAAGCCCAAATCCAATCGCATACTATCTCTGCTATACTCTGACTTCTTATTTCATCAGCTTTCCATTTATCCCAATACAACATCTTCAAGATACTTTTCCAGTCATTATATGACAAATTCATCAACCTTTCAGTTGTTGGTTTTGGATAACCTTTTCTACGACAATATTCCTCATAGGTAGCCATTGTCACACCTACCATTGTCTGCCCTCCTGAATCATCAGGATCGTCAGCCCACCCATACTCTTTAGCCCTTTTATACAAGGCTTCATTTGATTCTCTCTTTCTTTTCGTTATACCAGCTTCCCATTTTATGAGAAACGGTATGAAGTGTTCTATATTTGCCATATTATGCATACCTCCACTTAAATCCATAAGCCGTTTTTCTATGATTCCTACATGCTTTTGACACTGTAGACGGATCCATTCCCAAAATTCTGCATGCTTCACTTAAAGAAATCCACTCTTTTATTATTCCGAAGAATTGATCTAATTGGAAAACTCTTTTGTTTTTAAGACTTTTCATTCGTAGATTTCTCTTCTTCTGATTTTCTATAAAATGTAAATTGTTACAATTTTCCTTATGAGTGACGTATCTCAGATTTTCTACCCTATCATCTTTTCTATTTGCATTGATGTGATCTACTTCTGAACCATCTTTTTTACATAAGAAAGCTTCTGCAACCAATGATGCTATTCTATATGTTTGTCCTATTCCATTTTTTCGTAACGTCACCTGTCTATACCCATCTTTATTAATACATGGTGATAATTTGCACCCTTTCCGATGTAAAACTCTACCATTTTTTCGGATAAAGCATCTGTCTACAGAACAAACATTCCCATAATTACTTACCATATAAATTCCTTCATATCCATTTACATCTTTCCATTTTTCAATAAGAGGTGCCAGTTTTTCCACATTTGCCATTACTTTCCTCCTTTACCTTTCCATTGTCAAACAATACCTGCGCCATTATCTTGGCAATATCATCCTTATTCTCAATAATTACACTCATTGTCTTTTCGGCTTTGCGCAACTCCGCTTTCTCCCATGACTTTTCCCTGACTGAAACAAACTCACAGAAAATGCAATAGCCCGTCCATAGCATGGAAAAAACAGGAAATGGAATCACAACACAGCAAAGCAAGTCAATGAAGCACAATTCAATGAATGGTGTGAAGTACTTTCTCGCTTTGGTAGCCGTCTTCTTATATCCCGTGGATGTTCTCGCTTCTCCCCTCTGACGGGCTTTCATAACACCGGAAATCAAATCTACAAACATTGCCCCAATGGTAGCAGCTATGCACAACGCAATCAGTATGATGTGCGTCATCATATGTTCGTTAATAAAATTGTAAATCATATCTTTCATTTTGTCACTTTTAAAATATAAATATTAATACTACCTTTACAACATGTCAGCGTAAAGACTTTTTTTTACCATCTTGTTCGACTAATGATTGGTAGAATGGGACCTACTTATATAATTAAAAATAGTTTATGTTTTATCTCCTTTTTATTCTGTTGCAGGCACTTCTTTGGTCGGATTTACTCCCATTAGTACCAATGCCTGGTTAATCATATCATCTGCATGGGGATCATTATAAGTCAGTAGTGTAAGCCCGGCAATATAATAAACCAAAGCAATATATAGTTTCTCGCTAATATTTACTTCCCCTTCTTCTGTAAGGACAGGTTCTATTATAATACCCACTTCTATTTCATCCTTTTCATCCTTTGCTTTATACAACTCCAATGTGCGTTTTTTATGCATGACCATCGCTATTTTAGGACGTTCCCAAGTTCCTGTAGCATATGGGTCACTTAACGTAGCATACTCCTTATCATTCCAGTATATAGGCTCTGAGAGGAAAAGAGGCCATGAACTAAAACGGGCATAACACAGCCGCATAAAGTTGTCCGGAAGAATAATTTTCCCGATTCCTTCATATACTGTTACCCCTTCTGTTTCCCTATCAATAAATAGATCAGGTTCCAGAAGAGACCAATCAGCATTTCCTTGAACATACCTCAGTGCATCCATTATCTTTGAAGAGATAATAGTATCCATCTCCACGTTATCTTGGCTACCAATAAAATCTGCATCATTTAGTCCTATTTCATCAATGCAGATTTTCACATCGTTTAGTATGTCCTTTTTAGGCTTCTTCATATTACATTATGAAATTGGGGAATTTTACTCGATGTTTATCAGCCATTTCCTTAATTTGCTCCTCGTTTTCTACAACTTCTCCAAGCGATGTAAAATATTCAATGGCGTCATTCATATTCTTCACTTTGGGAATATCTTTATACCCGTTTGCCGCTTCTTTTTCAGCCCTTTCTTTGGCTATTTTCATTTTTCTTGCCTCCCGACTACTTTTAGGTTCTTGTGCTGCGGCATCAACGTTTTTAGCATCTGATTGATTATACGTTGCTGCCAACCTGAATACAGAACCAAATCTTTCATCATTTTCTATAGCATCCTGGACAAAAGGATTTTTGGTGATTAAGACTGCATGCTTCCCATTTAAGTGATTTCCGCTCTTAAACTCCATGTTAACCTTTACTCCGCAATATACCGTCTTCATCAGACAGGCATCCATTCCAATCAATTCATATATCTTAGTAGTCATAAATCTTCCGTTTTTAATGAGAAAGGAACGCTAAGAATCAGTTAAGATCCCAGCGTTCCTTTTTTTATTTTAGCTTATATATTACGCATTGATCTCACCCTTGTAAGGTTCCCATGACGTTCCATTATAAGTGTAAAGTCCAACCCCATTTGCGCCTTCAGGAGTAGTCAAATATACCACGTCACCTTCAGCAGGAGATTCTACGCCAGTCAATGATGATACGCTCTTTACTACTGCATCAAGTGCACTTAACTTGTAACCGCTTATAGTAACATCCGGTCCGACAAGCATGCTGTTATATCCAGTCAACATCAAGCAGTCATCCTGAACATAGTATTGTGATTTTGCTTCTCTCACTTCACCACCTTCACCCTTTTCATGGTTAACGGTAATGGTCTTGCCTTTCTGATAGTAATAGCGTTTTGCATCTTTCATCGGGAAGATAACTGCACATTCTTCATATCCAAGATCATCCAGACCGTGCTCTACTTTAAAGTTGATTTTACCAAACGTCGTCTCAAAACTGGAGATATCAATACCCAAAGCCTGATTTTTCTTGAAAGTGATGTCCTTATGCTTTGTGTAGTCAATATTCAGAAGCTTTTCAATAAACTTGGTTCCGCAATAGGCATCCACTTCATTTGTGGTTGAATATTTGCCAAAGAACAATCGGGTGATTCCGATAAGGTCAGCAAATTCCAATTTAGCACCAATTTGATAACCGATACGTAACTGACGCAATACACCTTCCTGTGTATAGACATATTCCGTTCCAGTTTTCTTATTAGTCTTCATAAATTTGCTAGCCTTACCAATAAGCATTGTACGAGTTACTTTCTTTCGGAAGTTTGCCAAGATCCAATCTTTTAGGTCCTGTACATTCCAACTAGCCTTTTTATTGATACGTTCAAAGAACTCGGTCCAAGTAATTGGACATACCTTCTTTTGCAAATAGCACTTCTCTTTATTGGGATAAGCTGCGTCTGGAGTAATTTCAATTTCACTTTCACTCATTGCAGGTGCCATTACATGTAAAGTCGTTCCAGCCGGAATATCTGGAACATACACTGCTCCTGAATTTAAAGGGCCGTTGATAGCTACAGCCATAACTCCGGTAGCTTTTTCAGAGGAAGAAACGTACAGCATCAACGGGCTGTTATCTTTTTCTCCTTTATCATTGTATCCGCTTACTCCGTCTACAAGAATTGTAGCACATTCAGCAAACAATTTTTCATCGTTTTTATACAACGGAAGTTTTACTTCTACATCTTTAGCAGTATTTGTTAGTGCTTCCTTTGTCTCACAATCCATTACCGCTTCACCAATGTTATAGTGCTCCGGCTCTTTAGTGTTGACTTTGATTTGTTTTGCGAGTTTGAGGAAATCCGTATGCATAGGGTATTTGAAGGCCTGAAACTTTGTCACATAATCCTCCACCTTATTTTCGGCAAGTTCAGCCTGATCTATGGCGGAACCAGTGGCCGCATTTCCCTGTTGATCAATGCCACCTTTAGTTGCATTAGGTTCTCCAGGGGTAGCTCCTTCAAGCGGAGTTCCATCATTAGGGTCGGTATCACTACCATTCTCACCAATTTCCAAGGCCATAGCCGCACCTCCGCCACTCAATACGGCTAAGACAAAGAGCAACATTTTGCCCCAAAACCATTTACTTCCAAATTCTTTCATAAAATTATTGTATTATAAATTAATTATTTAAACGAAAGGGTTTACCACTTCCACTTCTTTTCTCTCTGTTACAGCAGACTGTTGACCTCTTGGCTTCGGTTGACTACTATTCAAATTTCTCAGTTTGTCTTCCACTTTTGCACTAAGTCCTTGTGCCACGCCTTCATCTTTTGCTTCGGCTACGGCAGTATCATAATTCATGCCCTTGGCCATCATTTCAAACAGAGACGGATCGATCTTTCCTACAATCAAATCGTCCATTACCTGGTACATTCTTCCGATAGTTTCTTCGGCTTGCTCATCTGTCAAACCCATTTCTTGAGCTTTTGCACGGATAGCATCAACACTTGCAGGCATATTTTCCTGCATTTGCTTTTCTATCTCATCAGCTTTTGCCAGCTTCTCCAGATATAACTCATGAGCACTCGCCAATCTTTTGGAATATTCCGGGTTCTCTCCCAACGCTTTCAGATCAAGACCTTTATTCTCTACCATCCATACCACTGGATCAAAATCATCCTGTTTCTGTGAGGCTATAATCATTTCAGCAAAAGCCGGACTTTTACTCATTCTTTCACGCATTTTTTTGCTGTTTCCCTCATAACCTTCATATTCATCGAACATGCGGTTTACCCCATCATAGTAGGATTCTTCATCTTCAAGGTTTACTTCAGGATACCGTTTGCTGAAACGCTCTCTAAATGTATCCTTTTTTGATTTTTCTACAATTGAAGTATCTGCCATAAAATAACACTTTTTGGTTTTGACACAAAGAACGAAATAATATCTATATGCATTTTGCTATTTTGATAATTTTATTTGCTTTGAAAGCATGATTTGTATTAAACTTGCAATTCCTTTTTATATCTTTGCCATATCTACAATCTTAAACCCATATCCATCATGAACAATAGTATAGAATTCATTACCATGAGGGACCGAGAATTATTTGCAGCTTATCGTTCTGCACTTCGTAGATCGGATATCCGGTCCCACAAAGAAGCCATACAGGCAGCTATAAATTCTACTACATCTCGTTTCTGGATCTCATCATTTCAGGCATACAGATGTATTTTAAAACTAAAAAAGGGACAAAAGCCTGGTGTAAGAGGAATACGACAGAAAATGATAAATGACCTCTATAATGTATTTTCAGACATGAGTAATAATCGCCGAGAGTTTAAGGGATGCTCTACCTATTTTATTGTGGGATTTGCTGTTAATCATTCTGCTCCCGGCTTTTACATATCCTATCATCGCGCTTCAGCTATCATCTCCCGCATGAATAGAGAACGAAGGAATGAACGATAAAATATACAAACTACTTCCTTCTGTTATAATTGCAATTACCTGCATACTTTTATTCTGTTTCTCCATTTCTTTCAAATGCGATTCACAATCGAAATCAATATTGAAACTGTTATATATTTTCTCTCACGCAAACATTTTTCATCTCACTCTTAATCTTATAGCCCTTTTTCAGTTTCGTCCTCGTTTTAAAACATGTATTATAGGCTATATATCATCAGTTTTAGCAGCGTTCATTCCTTTTTCTCATTTGGCTGTCCCCACATGTGGACTATCCGGTTTCTTAATGGCATGTTATGCACGTCGATACTATTCATATAAGCTCAGTCCCAAATGGCTTATCCTATCAAATGTAGTATTAGCTTTTGTTCCTTATGTCAATTGGCGTATACATCTTATTTCATTCTTTATAGCATATATTATTTATGGCACGATACACCGTTACACCATATACCGAAGAAGCAAAACAAATAATAGCTGAGAACGAAATTCGCCTCAGACGCATCTTTGGCACTCACGATCAATATAGTGGTCGTGAGATGGAAGATCATGTGTGTAAAGTAACCATTCCCGACTATCCCATTCGCGTACAATGGCTTACTAAAGAAGTGGCCCATAACCAATTATATAAAGATGTAATAAAAGCAGGTAGTATTAAAGCATATACTGATCACTTTAACGAAATCCATAGAACTTCCATTGAGGAAGAAGACGTAATCAATCAATTGTTTATTGCCCGTGCTTCCAGAGATCCCTCATTTGCTTTCTTCACATGTTTCAAAATAAAGCATAAAATACTTGGAGACATGGTACCATTTCGGCTTAACTATGCTCAGCGCATTCTTCTTGCCGAATTAGAAAGAATGCGGATTGCCAAAGTACCTATCCGTATCATTCTTCTTAAAGCACGGCAATGGGGTGGATCTACTCTCGTACAATTATACATAGCATGGGTACAACTATTTGTAAAAGAAGGATGGTACTCAGTTATTATAGCCCAAACTAAAGATACTGCCAAGCGTATCAAAGCTATGTATAAGAAGGTTCTTGAAGCCATCCCTACTTTTATCTTTAATACTAATAGTCTACAGTTTGCTCCATATGAGCATTCCAGTTCCGATTCAATCATTACCGATCAGTCTGGGAATAAACTTCGAGACAATGTTATCACTGTCGCCTCTTATGAAAACTTTGAGTCTACCCGCGGTATGGACTACGCCATGGCTCATTTCTCCGAAGTAGCCTACTGGAAAACAACAGAGTCAAAATCTGCCGAAAAAGTTATTTCCAACATTGATTCTAACATTCTTGAGAAACCACTTACTATTGAAGTATCTGAATCTACAGCCAACGGTATGAGCGGATACTTCTATGATGAGTATCAGCTAGCCAAGAAAGGAAAATCTTCCAGAAAAGCGATATTTATCCCCTTCTTCTATATTGAAAATGACATGCTTCAATTTGATACCCCCAGAGAAAAACGTGAGTTTGCTGAACAATTGGTGGCCAACAAGCATATTACTACATCTACAGAGACATCCGAATCTGGCGAATACATATACTCTCTTTGGAAAAAAGGAGCCACACTTGAACACATCAAATGGTATATTCAAAAGCGTAGTAGCTTTCATGATCATGCTAGTATGGCATCCGAAGCTCCTAGTGATGATGTTGAATGCTTCAAATTTTCCGGGAATCGAGTATTTAATATCTATACGATTGATACCCTTCGTGAGAAATATGTATGTACTCCTATCTTTCGTGGAGATATCTCTCAATCTGAGAAGACCGGTAAAATTGCGCTTATTCCTGATCCTAGTAATGGACTTCTCCGTATTTGGAAACAACCCAATGAAATTCCAACTCAACATCAATACATGGTTATTGTTGACGTTGGTGGTCGAAGTAAAGATTCTGACCCGTCATGTATTACTGTTATAGACCGATGGCCTATTCGTTTTAAAGGCGGAAAGCCCGAAGTTGTCGCCCGTTGGCACGGACATATTCGTTATGACTTTCTTGCCTACAAAGCTGTCAAGATAGCCCGGTACTATAAAAATGCCATTATTATATTCGAAAGTAATACCTTTGATAAGAAGAAGGCTGAATCTACCGAATTCGTTGAACAAGGTGATCATATTCGTGGTATCCTGAAAAAGATAGAAGACATCTACTCTAACCTTTATATGCGTACCGCCACTGATCCCGAAGATATCCGTAATGGCATTTATAAAAAAATAGGTTTTCAAACCAATGTGAAGACCAAGCAGGATATGGTTGACAATTTCATTGTTGTCTTCGAAGATGACTCTTTCATCGATCCCGACTATCGCCTTTATGAAGAAGCCTCCATCTACGAACAACGACCAGATGGAAGCTACGGAAATATAAAAGGCAGGGGAAATCACGATGATATACTTATGACCGATATGATTGGAGCATTAGTATCCGATGAATTACCCCTGCCTTACATCTACAAAAAAGATGAAGATTTAGTAGACAGGTCTACTAAGAATGAGTCAAGTATGTAAAATGGCTCTGAAAATAGAGCGGAATATTCGATTATAAATTTCTCATCACACTTCCCACAATAGAGGCCATTCGGTGCTGAATCCAAGCCCCCTTGTCTCTTGTTGGATGCCAACCATAAGTAACGCCATCAATCACTTCCGTGTTATTAGATGGATTATCACAATGCAAAATAGAGACTTGTTCTCCTGTCACCGGATGAACCTGATTTTTACTGAACCCAATTTTCTTATCTAACTCACAGAGTATAAACCCCCACTTTCCCTGCAACGCACGAATATCATTATTGAAAATGGTTCTTGCATCATGCCAATGTGTGCATACTACTATCCTACACGGTTTACCATATTTGGTACCATACCATTTACTGTTTTCATTTAAACGAGCTGCATAGCATTCGGCTGAATATTTCTTTAGAACATAATCCCATTGTGCTGACCGATCTGTAAGCGGGAATACATAATCCTCATAGTTTTCTTTCAGATTGGTGGTATCTGTCACCGTCTGATTGTGAGAATGGAAAATAAGGAAAATATCGAAATCCTCAAATTCTTCCTGAGTGTACAGCGTTCCATCGTGCATTTTCTGGGCCGTATGCTGCATAGTTTCACCACTCACCGCTTTATTGTATCCAGTTATTCCAAGGGTTCCGCATACATAACTGAACCATTCATTTTCGGGATATGCAAAAGAAGCTCCAGTCAACAGTACATTCTTATTATCCGTTGATTTGCCTCCAGTGCTTTCAAGAACATATTTGGTTCCTGCATACGCTTCGTAATCTGTAGCTTCACTTCCTACTTCTAATTGAGGATTGGGAACATATTTTACATTAATATTACCGCTTTGAAGAACCATTCTCACATAGAAAGTTCGTCCATCATTTATATTTGCGGTAAATGTGCAACTTCCTTTTAATCCCGTAGAATCTACTACCATAGCATGAGCTGTTCGTTTCAAGAAGTTACCATCCTTGTCAAAATACGCCAAATACATATTAGGAATCGTAGGATTAAAAACGGCTAAATTAGAAACAGTGTAAGTAATACCATCCTTCAAAAATAAACGATTACTTGCAATGCCTCTAAAAATCGTTACCCACTCTCCATCCTGTAAAGAATAACCATACAAAAGGTCGTCTTCATTAATATAGTTCTTTCCTGTTGGATACTCACTATACTTCATTCGAGATTGTAAGATGAATTCATGGTCATCCTTATCGAATACCAAACCCTGGAAAGCAACTGGAGCAGAAGCGGAAGGCCCCTCCTCTAATTGCATATTGGAAGCATCCAACTTACCGGAATTACTTAGTACTATTCTTTCATAAGCTGCACCTTTAAGTTTGGTGTACTTGAAAGATAAAGTAAGATCGTCTTCAGAAGCATATGTTACCACAGTTCTACCTATATGATTTCCGGTAGCATCAAAAGAAGCTATATATATGTTCAAGTTAGTAGGATAAGCCTGTACATTCTGTATAGTATAGTACATGTTTTTGAGATACAATTTACCCGAACTTATTAAATTCGGATTGTTTACCCAAACATTATCAGCATATCCCCATCCTTTAAGTACATCAACAGTATCCAAAAGATTAATGTTGACCGGAGTAGCGTTGAAACTGCTAGTAATATAATTAGATGAGTCATTAACAGATTTGGCTATATCTTCTGTTACGGTTAATCTCTTCTGTGAAGCGGGCATACCTTCTTGTGTAATTTTTAAATTGGAATACCCGTCTGTATTATCTGATTTCAAGAAATTTATAAGGCATATCTTAGCACCTGTTGGAATAGTATTTCCCTTACCCAGAAGACTTTCTGAAGTGGGAAGTAACGTGCTAAAATACCCAATTATTGACGGGATTGACCCTTCAATAGTTAAAGTGGTACTTCCCTCATAGATATTTACCCAGGCGCAATCATAACCTTCATCTTCTATATATTTTTGAAAATTTCCATCACTATCATAATTAGCTAAATGGTTATAATCTAGTATAGGATTTCCCATTATACCAGTTGCAGGATATATTATATGCCTATCTTTAGTAAATTCTCCGGTTACCGTCTTCTGACTAACCACCTCTGTCTCGCTCTCTCCCAGCTCTTGCACCACCCCCGCAGCAATACTTGTAAACTGTCCGTTGTCAACCCATACATTTTCATTCTTTACAAACAGCTTGTATATCGGATTAGTATGCTCTGTATCACTCTCCGCATAAGTAGGTCCTACACCGTAGATATCCCCTTGAACAGCACTTGATGGAAGATCAGACGTCGTAGCAACATACCCTTTGATATGCAGGTTATTGGTGAAAGTTCCGCTCAGGTCCGCCCACGTCTTACCTTCATCCCGGCTGATCTGTATCTTGCCGACATTATTAGCCTGGCTGCTTCCCGAAGTACCGGTGAACCTGAACCAAGCAGCTATATAATCCGATGCAAGCTCCCATGTCTGGTTGTCATACGAATAATAGAGCTTGTTGTCTATTGTCTTCATCCACGGAGTAAGCCCGTTGTCTCCTTTCGGTCCCAATGCTTTCACTCCCGTATCCGCACCGTTGATAATCCAGGTACCACTCTTGCTTACAGAGATATCTCCCTGAAGAGACAGTTCGTCAATGCGTATCCAGTTCGCATCAAGTCCCCAGTGATCGTTGTCACTCTGAGAGTCATTCACGCACTTTTCCGTCACGACCTCATCATCCATATTCCGATAGGTGATCTGGACTCCTTTACGTCTCATCTCTTTAGGCAAGAGCAATCTCGTATCCTTTGCGGTTCCCTGGTATTGTAGGAACACGTTATTGAACTGGGCCAGCATACTTTCAAGATTAGCCCCTGTCTTGCCGTCGTAAACTGCGTGAGTATACGTTACCGGGAATATCGGATATTCCTTACTGTTCTTATCCTTATCATGCAGCTGGACCACTTGCTTATACTTATCCAAGCCGCATACATCGTTCTCACATCTTTCCATATCTTGTATATAAATTATAAACGAACAATTTGATTTTTACAATATGTTGCTAGGATAAAGATGTACCGTCCATATTTACCCATTCTGTACCATTCCAACAAATGTATTTCTTTAGAGTAGTATCATAATAAATATATCCGGGATAACTACCTGAAGATATAGGAGGTCTCTCAGCTGTGGTTCCAATTTTTTTTAATGCAGGATAACCGTTTGCATCTCTCCAAGATGTACCATCCCAAAATGTGGGTATTTTTACATCTGTTACATAATAAATTCTTCCAGTTTGAGTACTTGTTAATGTTGGGCTTTTAGAATAAGTACCAACTAAAGAAGAGTCGTTACCCAAGAAATTATTCCCTAAAATTTTTATTGTACCTGCAAAAGTATGACCTACATAATTAACTAAATCACCTAAAAGTATATCACTCATAGGAATGAAATTATTATTTATAATCTCAATAGTATATTTAGTATTAATATCTTCTCTTATAATAAAAGGAGTAGCACTTGTATGAAGTATAGTGTTACCTGCAAACATAACTTTAGAATCTTCAATATTGTATAAATGATTTATATTTATACAATTAGTGTTTATTAATGAATTTAGTACATTTCCAGCAGTCCAAAAAATTTGCTGTTGTGTTTTAATTCCAAATATCGAACATCTTTCTATGTTTAATGTACCGCTTCCGGGAACTCCTTTTTGTAAAAGCACTTCGTCTTTCTTAGTCAAATCTATTATATTATCTACAAAAATAACTTCATCTAAAGTAGTATCAGCATCATTAAATACAATAGCTGCGTTATGAGCTAAACTAGCTAATGGAGTAATATTATTTCCGATAATTTTAGTCTTTGCCACAGGAGTTTCACTATTACCTGCAAATATAAGATTTTCATAAATATGATTGTTCATTATTTCTACATACCTGCAATTAGTAATAAAAAGAAATCTTATTCTATTTCCCTTAAAAGTACATGGACCACATATATTAAATCTGTCTCTTATACACATCTCCGAGCCCACGAGACTAAGGCGAATC
>ENA-OZYK01000311-OZYK01000311.1-human-gut-metagenome-genome-assembly--contig:-NODE-311-length-17945-cov-8.297988_pt1 | contig 17945 bp, 5 predicted proteins | sample MGYA00243633_ERZ654123 | MGnify/ENA primary metagenome ERZ654123 (study PRJEB26926, sample SAMN06165067) | human gut metagenome | biome: ENVO:00009003; feature: ENVO:2100002; material: ENVO:00002003...
CCTAGAGTTCGTCGGCAGCGTCAGATGTGTATAAGAGACAGACATATATTAAATTGACTTGTTATATTACAATTCTGTATTATTATTTTATAGTCTTGGTCCGAAACAACACCAGAAGTAGGAATATAGCATAGCCCTTGGTCTTTGATGATACAATTATCAACTAAAACATTGTTTAAGAAACTATTAGGATCAGGCTCTATATCTAATCCTCTTTTAGGCGATGTCCCGTTTATTGAACCATTTAGTTCAGTAGTAGAATTGAGAAATCTAATATTATCCCCAGATATTATGGACACTCCTAACCTTCTATTATAAGTAGAAACTATATTATCAATAGTAACATCTTTAGATAAATTAGTCGTAGATACACTTGAAATAGATATGCCATCTCCCCAACATTTTGAAACTGTTATATCTCTTACTACTATATTTTTACTACTACTTATCTGTATACCATGCCCCCATTCTCCGGTAGTACCTGTATGAGTCTCAACATCTCCTATAATTCTTCCTTTACCTTCTATTATTACATTACTTTTATCTCTAATTAGGAATATACTATAATGTCTGAGAGAATTAGGAAGTAAATTTACAATACCGTCTAATATTATCTTACTATTAGACTTAATTTTTATGATACCATTTTCTTCACCTTCAGGAAAATCATTATCCACAACATATTTAGCAGATACATTATATATACCTTCTTCTAAGTGAATAGTACATCCTTCAGAAATGTTAAATATATCTAAAAGACTGTCAATGCAGTCTACACTATCAAATTCAAACCATGATGATTTCACTAACTGTGGAGAAAGATTTCCAGAAAATCTAATAGTCTTTTTAAAGCATTTATATGAGGATTTTATAATAGTATCGTTGAACACAATCGTTCCATTGCTGAAGCTCCCCCCTTGGAAGTCAAGAGTGCAACCGGAAGGGAGAGTGAGGGTTGCGCCGTTTAGGTCGATGTCGGATACTATCTTGTAGATAATATTGGGAAGTGTTATTTGAGAATTATGATTTACAAACTTTTGTTTATCTACAGATGTCCCATCAGGATTAACCCAACCAGTTTCTGATAAGGATAATGTAACCCCTAAATCCGTGTCATAATATGAATGCCCTAACATTGGATTAGAAAATTCTTTTATTGCATTACGAGAATTTCCATAGTAAGGATTAAGTGTAGGGATTATTTTATCTGTAGATTTATACACATCCCATGATTTGTCACTTTTTTGAATAAATTCGACAGAACTTAACGGAGGCAAATCAAGGGAAGGATCCTCTGTATATATTAGAGGAAAATTTATTTTATCTCCGGGGAAAAAACGGCTATGAACATTGTGCTCTTCTTGAATATTTTCAACTGTAATTTTAAAGTTGCTTACTGTATCTGCTTTAGGTAATCTAAAATTTTTTGTAGAAGGATTATTGAAAATTATTCTATATCCCCAATAATTATTAGAACCATTAGATAAAAGAAAATGATTATCTCCACTTACTGTATATGTAGGTGGTATATTATACTTCACTTCACTATCTTCTTCTATAAAATAAGGTATATTAGTACCTCCCTCCATAGAAGGATTTTCAACGTTGAATAAATGTATATTTTTAGGGGAATTACCAAATGTTGAAAATATTAAGTAACTTACTCTATTATCAATTCTAGTATCTATTATTCTTAAATTATCTATAGTAAGTTTTGCAGAATTAGTATAATCATAGGTAGTAGGATTATAGAATTTTAATACTGCCGACATCGACTTAGCAAAGTTACTATCTACTTTTGGATTAAGAACTACTAAATTATTTATTATTATAGGTAATCCATTATCTACCATATTTCTAAATTCCAAAGGATTCATATATGAATTAGATATAGTAATATTATTTAATTCTACTAAACCCTTTATTTTATTAGATAGATTTGAATTAGTAGTCACCGAAGAGTACCTTAATGCTGGCAATAAAACAGAAGTATTTCTTGAACCGTCTAAATTACTTGATAATCCATTAACTTGAACATAAAATTCTCTATGATCATCAGTAACATTATCGTGCATTAAATGTGCAGGAACAATATGCAAAGCACCACCAAAATTATTTTCTGAAATATAATTATTAATAGTTACTTTAATACGTTCGTCATATCTAATAGCATCTGGTTCTATGTCTATACCAGCAGCAGGAACTGTATATTTTAGTATTCCTGTATTAGTCGCTTTAAAATTATTAATTCTCCCTTCATATAGAGCTACAATCGATAACCCCTGCCTTCTATTATAATGAGCTTCACAATTATATAAGTTGCAATTGAAATTATTAGATTCTTCTGATCCAGTAGACAGAAAAATATACCCATCACCCCAATTATAGCTAGATTTGCAATTATAGAGATTGATATTTTTAGAAGACGAAATAGCTATTCCAAATCCAAATTCTCCCTCATCTCCTATATGGTTACTAATATCACCTTCAATATTTACTCCGTATATAGATACATTTTCTACTTTATAAATACTTAATATAGAATAATATTCAGCTGTTTGACCATCTATAATGAGTTTTGAGTCATCTGTAAATTTTAAAATCTGATTACTAATCGGTCTTATACCTCCATCATATTCCTTACTGCTTGAAGCTATTGGGTTTATTTTGTAAGTTCCATCAAAATAAATTATCTTACCATGTCCGGCAAGCAAAACATTATTTATAGCATTGGTGCTTTCAATATTTCCTGTATTATCCACACCAAACCAGTTTATATGTATTGTGGTATTTTTAATGGTTCCTGCAATATTACAATGTATTCTTGGATTACCTATTAATAAAGTGTTATTTAATTTTATGACACCATTAGTTATAGTCCCCCCTTCAAACTGCAACACACAGTTCTCCGGTACCGTAATAGTCTGCCCCCTCAAAGAATAGTCATACGTAATCACATACACCGTATTGGGACATGACATCATTTTTTGCGTCAGGACGTTCACTCCGTTCACCATGTTCTTTCGCAAGAGCCTACGTCCCATGCCGGAGTAATTGTTCGGATCGTAGTTTCTATCCTTCGGAGTAATTCGTCCGCCCTTTGTAGTCAGGAACTCATCATCCGGGAAGTTCACTATTGGGCCGAAACCTATCAATTGCTTCACCGCATCGCTCAGCATGTCAACGGTAATCATACCGTCCATTATGGTCGGAGGATTATTGATGAACAAGTCATTGAACACCTCATTCATGTAATTGCGTACTGCATCCCGGGTGAGGTATTCGTCCACTATGCGCTTGCCGAACTCATCCGCGATGGCACGGTCGGCAACAAAGCCCGGCATGTCGGCGATCAGAGAAAGTATATACTTGGATGTTACCGTTCCATAGTCACACGGTTTCCAGGTACGTTTGCCATTTTCCGTTTCCAATATGTAGGCAATACCATCATCTATTACATACACTTCGTCACCCTCCCGCAAGTCCTTCAGGTTGTCACGTTGCGATTTGGTCTTCACGACGAAACGGGTGTCACGAGATTTGAGCTTATCCAAAAGGTCTTTGACATCTGTTACAATACGCTCATGAGTCCATTCCAACCATTCGCCTTCGGTGCCTTCAAAATCACCTCTTAATACAGCAATTTCATATGCACTTAACCCATCATAACCATAGGAAGCCGTAGAAGTCTTAACTCTGATAACTACTTCTCCTTCCCCTATTTCCGTTGCCTCACTCTCATATTCTGTAATGGCAAACAAGTTATCCTTCCGGCTGCGCATTATACACCTATCATTCCCTCGGCAGTCTATTGGAAACCTATCCGTCATCTTGGGTGGACGATCCACACCTAGCCAATTTTTTATATAGATTATCTCTACAGAATAAACTCCTTCAGGAAGCCCTTGTGGTACTTCAGCTGAAACAATCCCATCTTTAGCATTTGCTTTCAACAAAAACTTTTCATGTGGTCCTATAAGAAACAGTTTGACCAAAGCTCTATCAAAGTTTTCCTTTACAGTACTCGTGCCTTTTAGCACCGTCCACTCAACATTAATAATCCGGTCCTTATAAACGTAAATCATACCCTATATCTTTTTGTACCACAAAGGAAAAGCAATCTATAATATGTTTTTTACACTTTGATAATTTTGTAGGCATGGTAGCGTGGTGAAACACTAATTACTATACTCAAAAATATACAATAAGGCGACATATTCATTAGAAAAGTGCCGCCTTCATGTCAAATAAAGAAAGAATTACAACATCATTTAGCCACTTCATTCATGGCCTCTTTCAGTAAGAACATTTGCGCTTCTAATTCTTCATTACCGCTTTGCTTAAACTCATCTCTCATTCTTTTCAAGACTTTATCCATCTCTTTAAATTCTATATATTTCCGATACTCATCACTATTTATCATCTTATTATACAGTGTCTGGTATTTAGCGTAATCAAAATCATTGGTTTGTGGATTATTCAGTTCTTTCTTATACCCATTTACCTCTTGCTGTATTAACTCAAATCGATTACGGTTATTGAAATATTCTTCATCAATTCGTTTTTGAACGCTTCTACTGTCAGCACTTCGCATGAATCGACTGATAACCGGTGCATTCCTTAATTCCTGCAAGTCTTCATTAAACGGCATCATTAAAGTTTTCTTTAATTGGTTAATGGTTGTCCCCACCCCACCCAGATAACTTTCAAACAGATGCTCTACGATTGCAGGATTAAAGTCTATCATGCCTGTTTTATACTTGGTTCCACCAGTCCATTCATTTATTATTTCACTCAACTTTACCAGCTCAGGAGAAGTGCTGCTATAAGCTTTAGTCCATTCCGGCATATTCTTATTAAAATCGTTCTTTCGATAAATAGGTATTCCTGTCCAATCCTTATTAGTCCATACTTCATATGCCGGTTTCACGTAACTTGGAACAAATGCAGAGAAACCACCTCCTCCTTCCATCATGTCAATAGGCATAATCTGTGATACTTGTTCTGCAATCTTTTTAGTAAGTTTCCCACCTGTCATATTTTCCTTTCCAGACAATAATCCGGATGCTAATTCTCCAAGTCCATAAATGGCTCTCAATTCAATAGGGAGAGGCATTGTTATCCATTCACCGCCTACATATATACAAATATTGTTTCTTCTAACGTATTCGGGAAGATTATAGTAATCATCTTCATCACCATCGCCTCCCATAGTTGAAGCAATAGCTGCGTTAATTATAGGCATCATTGTTCCCAATACAAAATAAGATGAAGCTAAACCTGCAAATTTGCCAGGATTTCGTTTGGCCAATCTTGCAAAGTTTGTCAACCCCTGAACTCCTGCATTCCAGAAAATATAAAGTCCACGTGCAGTCTGTGATGCCCAAGCTTGAAAAAAGTTCAAACGATTCCCTTTTTCCCACTGCCCAGCAGTCTTAGCCCCAGAACCTTTTTTATTAAAGTTTACTGATATTTCCTTGGCATCAGATATTGACCGAGCAATACTTCGACCCATTTCTCTTGAAGTTCTATATGCAGCAAAACGTGAAGTATCTTCAGCCCATCGACCAAAAGTATCCATTGCTTCACCAAGAATATCAAAGGCTGTACCTGGTGCAAGCTTACTCCGATTTTGCTTTTTCAATTCCTTTGCTATGATACCTTTATATTCCTCTACACTATTTATAAAGGTATATCCGGTTTCACCGCCATTGTTTATAAACTCAAGAAACATGCGGTCTGTGTTATTATTCATATCAAGGCTATTCGTCTTATATCGCTTTACAAGACCGCCCATTTCTTTAAAACTTTTTGCCCAATTCTTATTATACTTTTTTGCATATAATGGACTTTCTTTTACCCATATAACACTATTTGAATAAAATCCATCACGGAACATATTACTGATAACAAAAGCAGGATTCCGTTGTGTAAAGTTAGCAGCTAAGAACCTGTTAGTAGACTCGAATAATTTTATAATCGGGCTATTTGTTGCATTAGGGTTGGTCAGCCCATTTAGAGCTTGAGCAGCCCTTGGATTCCCATTTATAGTAAGTACATACTCTTTTCCATTTCTCTTTACTATAACCTGATGTTCTTTCAGATTGTTTGGCAATATTTTGTATGGTATATCTCTTGCATCTGAAGCCTTTTTATATTCATCTGGATTATTTTTTGAGAGTTCTTCCATCCGTGCATTAAATTGAGACACTATATTTTCAACTTCTTCAGCCGAAGCATTGTTGGGAATTTCAGGAAATATAGCTATCCACTTGTCATTCACTGCATCATATTTAACCCAAAGTTCACTCACACTAACCAAATTACTTCGATGATTCTCTACCATCGTCAAGAATTTCTGTTTCATGAGATTTCTGTTTCCTTGCAAAATACCACTTTCCGCTATATTAGCAATCGTAGGCAACGGATCATCCGATTTGCTTGTACGTCCCTTCGCTGTTTTTAATGGTGCATTAAATACAGGAGTTTCAGAAGTAATGTAATCATAAACTTCGTCAGCCGTTTTTTCTTCCCATCCACGTAACGGCACATAGAATTGATACATATCCTGTATGGATTTATATGTGTCTTTATTCATCAATCCACTATCCCGTTGTTTATCTAATGTTGCAGTGGTAGCAGCCTTCACTTTATCCAATAATGGAGCCGTTTCAAACTTTTCTTCAAAACCTTCTACAGCCTTATAAGCTTCAGCAGTAGTTTCCGCCATATCATCATTAGGAAACATAGCAGAAAGACCACTATAATCGACACTCATATCCGCACCGTAGCTTGTTGCAATTCGATCTAGTTCTTCCTGTTTTTCCTTCCAGGACATACTACCATTATTCCAAATATTCTTTTTATCTTCTGTCCACCGCTCTATATTTTCTTTTACGGTATCTTCATCTTCCGCAAGCGCTTTTCTTACGGCCATTTCTCTATTACGCTCAATACCGTGCTTAGTAATCAGATAATCAGATATATCTTCATATTTAGCTCCCTGTTTTTTCATTTGGGCAATTTCTTCAAGAATAGGCTTATACACAAGTTCACGATATGCATTTATTTCCGCTAGACTTCTTGAAGATAAAGCATTCTCAGCCATATAAGCATTTTCATAGTCGAGGATTCTACTATGCGTAGCTTTTGCAATCGCATCTTGTGCCTCTTTAAGCCCGAGCATACTATCTTGCCATGATTCTCTCATTTTATATCCAGCAGTCTGTAAGGTTCGATCATACATTTCACGAGCATTTCCTGTTTCTCTCTCCACCACTTCTACATCCTTACCAGCACTATCAAATATACCACCAACAATACGGAATCTTGTACTTTCCGTAGGAGCAGATTTAGATGTTTCCTGAGTTTCATTTAAACCAATGCCAAGCTTATTTCTCATCACCACATCCTTTGCCTGCTCAAACAAATCTCCTGTCTCAAGCTTCTTTCGGCTCCTCCACAACAAATACTTGACGTCGTTTTCACTCAATTTCACGTCAATACCCATTTTACGGAAGAAGTCACGAATAGCGGATACAATTCTATCCCACCATCCAGGAGTTTCATCCTTTTCAGCCTGTTCAGCCAGATACTCATCCATTGCAACAGACATATTATTTGCATATCTACTTACGGCCATATCTGCAATTTCACTTCTTACATTCAATGGAAGTTTCTCGAAAAGATCCATCATCATAGAATCAAACTTCGTCTCATTTTCTGTTCCAAACAAGTTACGCAGACCTTTATGACCAACTACTTCATGCAGTATACTTACTTTTGCGTCGTTCACATCCGTAGCATTTGGAATATAAAAGAAGACTTCTCTGGTTCCTGTATCAAACCACGCTTTTACTTTCCGTTCTTCTTCAATGGCACGTTTGGCTGATCCATCAGGTATTTCATCTAAGGATCGGGCAATGTGTATGGGAGTATTCAGCTTATCAGATAAATCTTCAACGGTTTGAATGATTTCTCTTTGCTTGGTTACTTCGTCAAGATTGGCAGTTTCCTGTTCACCGATAAGGCGATAACGCGTATCTGCCTTTCTTGCATTGAATCGTTTGGAAGGAGGAATGATATTCCCATTATCATCCCTAGTTATCAAATCACTTAATTTGCGGTTATTCTTTGTATCCTTATAACGGTAATCGCTCCGATCATCATATCCCCATTCGTTGATGTCGTTTCCATCCCAATAAAGATTCTCAGCTGGAACTTCTTCCTTTATAATCCTGTAATCACCGTTTAATGCGTGTTCACCATGTGTTTTTACATAAGATTCAGACAATGATACCCAATCACCATTTCTCACTCTGCCTTCTTTCAATGATTTAGGAACAGCACGATAAATGGTTACTGTAGGATGTTTCCCTTCATCAATGGCAGATAAGGCTTCATTAATAGCGGATGCACTTTCATCTTTATATGTATCCCGATTCATTTTCAATTGTTCATTCAAAGACTGACGTATATTATCTTTATCATTAGCAACATCAACCATACTCTTGTCATATCCTTCTTCATCGTATGATGGTGCACGATGTGCCATTCTAAATTCATCAGCTGATACATATCCTTTCCTGCGTGCAGCCTCATTTACTATGTCACGCATACGAGGCTCATCATTTTCCTCTAGTGCTTTAAAATAGGATGCATCCATTTCTGTGTCCGTCATTAACTCAAATTCTTCCAGACGCTTTCTTTCCGTTTCCGCTTCTTCTTCGGCTCGCTTACGGGCGGCTTCCATGACATTACGTTGTTCAATTTCTTGTTGTACATACTCATCACGTAAAGCATCTACATTTCCAAACTTTTCGTATAGCTCCGCTTTAACAGGAGCAAACACTTTTACGAATTCACCTAAAGACAAATTTGAATTCAAAAGGCGTATACTCCTCTTTATATTTTTGAAAGCATAGCTGGCGCCTCCTAAATTTCCAACATTCATAGATTTTGCATATTTCCCCACATCACTTTCATCAAGATTATATTTCTGGGCAAAGGAAGTTATATCGCCATCTTTTATTTCACGGAAGCGAATACTATCATTAGAAACTTTATTAGTAAATTCCTTTAGTTCATTCTCAGCTTTCTCCACTCTCTTCTTCTTCTCTTCAACCTCTTCTGGAGTATAGCCTGAATTTGTCGCTTGAGCAACCGAAAGTTCCCGCTTGGCATCCATTAATTCATAACGTGCTTGTTTTATGTCGGCAGCTTTTTTTTTGTTTTTAGCATTAGATTTGCTTTGCGGTAATTTTACCTCTGTTTTACCTTGATTGTGAGCTTCTTCTACTTTCACACTCTTGTAGTCTGCAAAAGGCTTTGTCTTGCGATGTGAAGAATCAATCCATTTCTTGAATTCATCCTTGGAAACTTCAGAAATGGCTCCCAATCCCTGCCAACCGGGAGAATAGTTTAAAAGATAAGCTAGCATGGCTTCACCTCTGGAAGAGAATCCATACATTACTTTATGTTCATCAAATTCTCCTGTAGTAGTATTCAGCTGGTCTATAACATAAACATTGCCTTCTGCCGGATTGTCTGAAAGGAATATGTCAATATGATCTCCATCTATACTTTCAGTACCACGGATATAACCATAATCATTGTTCATGGTAATACTCCATTTGTTACCATCGGCATCTGTACCGGAACGTTCGCTTCCTTTAGGGTTTTCTATGGTAATGTCATACCCATCAAGTTTAATGTGTCCCTTCTTGTAGTTGCCAGCTTCTTTCTGTGCATCACTTGGATTAGTGTCAACTTGTTCACGGGCAGTCTCTATTTCTGTGATGATACTTTCTTCTGATGCAAGTACGCCCTTGTTATCAGCACGCTCATCAGCTTCTGCGGAGATATCTGTTTCAATTCCTCTATTGTCACTAAGTTGTTCCGTAGGCAATAATCCTTCGCTGCTTTCGCTTCTGCTACCAACTGATCCGCGTTCATTGACCGTAGTCTCTTCTGTAATTCTTCCATTATTCCAATTATTAAATTCATCTGCAAAATTATCATAGAATTCTTGAATAGCTTCTTTTGATAAAGCTTTTTCTTGAATTATATCATTGATTACTTCCTCAAAGGTGACATAATCGGCATAGCTCATACCAAAGTTTTCTTGAGCCCATGCTTCTCTTTGTTCTTCATCATACTCTTCTTCTGAGCGTCGTTCCCGTTCGGATGCTGCCTCACGTTTTTTACGTATATATTCGATGAGATCACCTCTTGTACGAGCAGAAGAAAGTACTTCGAGGATAGCATTGCGTCCTGCATTTGCATCTTCTTGGTCGAAGAAATTGCTCCCTTCCTCTAAATCGTTCTGCATAAGCACTTCTCCAGCTTCTTCTATGGTAAGCCCTCCATTCTCACGACTCTTGAATAAACCAAACATTTTGCCAGCTTCTTCATTGCTGAACCCAAGTTCACGCTTATAGTCTTCATACAACAAAGGTAGACTTCCGTTAGCTAGTTTTTGTGCGGCCAATTCTAATTCATTCAAAGGTTCGCCCATAGAAAGAATTTCTTCGGTTATCTTATCACCCGGTTGCTCACGTTGTTGTTTTATAAAGGATGCGACTTCTTTCCAATATTCCGATTGCTGCCTAGCATCATCAACCTTGGCTTGCCAGGCTTTTTTAGCGGCGACATATTTCTCCTTATTCGTAACGATTTTAGGGGTATCTTTAATGATTTTTTCTAACTGTTTATTTGCTTCAGCTTGATTAGCCGCCACGATAAGATCGATTTCTTCGTCAGTTAAAGAACCGTCGGATAAATAAGCCACAGTAGTCTCTACAGGTGCTTTATGGTAAAGCGGATTTCCCTTTTCATCGAATTGAATGGAATTATTAACGTTCACCTCTTGATTTTCAGAAGATTTCTGTGTATCTTTGTTTTCTGAAAGAGCATTGCTTTGGTTTGATGCGCTGCCGGATTGTCTGTTGCCTTGTTGGGCTTTTGCGGTGGTAACATTTGCAGGAGCAACACCTGTAGTAGAAGTTTCATTCGCGCCCTTCTCCCAAAGCAATGCTCTTTTTTGTAAACCGTCTATACGTTCATATCCAGAAGTTTTTATTCCATAATAATCACCATTCTTGGAATCAATAAGCACAGTGACCGCTCTTTTTCCTGTTCTACTACGTCCGTTTTCAATAGAAAAAATCAAAGCCCCCTTATCTCCCTTACGAACATGGTCAAAATTATCCATTACGTCAAGAACAAATAATATAGCATCTTGCGGTTCTTCCAATGACATTTCTCTACCATGTCTGTCAAATACATGTTTGAGCATAGACGGAATGATCCGGAATGGAGCTGCTTTCTTACCTATTGCGTCAAATACTTCTTGTGGTATAACGGCTAGATCTATATTCCCACTATTATCTTGATAGAATGGTTCACCGTTATCTGAGGTTTTATCGCTTAATGTATAGTCTGTGCCATCTTCTGACACTTTGCTTTCTTCGTCCCGGGAGCCAATCGCATTTTCACCTTCTTTTTCTGACAAATTAATACCAACAGATGCAGCATCCATCTTATTGTAATAATCATCCTGCAAATCCAAAGATTCCTTGGCCGACATATCAACAGGAGTAGAACCGTTCTTTGGCTCCATTAGCCCGGTCTTATTATTAAGTACAGCAGGGAAAGCCCTTACACTTCCATCTGCGTTTACCTCTGTAATTATAAGAGGCATATCTCCGTTCCATATCTGCATTCCAGGCTGCGGTACTCGTGTTTTCGGATGGTGATTAAGAGACATATCCGTTTGATCTCTCATTTGCTCACCTATCCGATCTTGATATAGTTGCACAACATCATTTGCTAATGAAGTTTGCACATTATCCAATAGCCCAGAGTTTACCATTTTTTTTGTACCATCTTTTTGCAAAATAGTAGCTTGTACTCCATCGTTAGCTATTACATATACTTCCTCCTTTACTTCTCCTGCTCCTGACATAAGAGTAGCTGTAGTAATTGTACCGTTTCCTTCAGCATCTGGTATTATAGCCTCTTGAAGTGAAGCTTCAAATGAAGCTACTGCCTCTTCAGCATCGTCCCGTGCACTATCAACAATACCATTAATGCGCATTGATTTATTATAATAATCACGGGCCAGTTTTGCACTGTCTTCATCCATGCCCGAAATTATTTCCTCTATTTCATTCGCACTTGCATCATCAGCTAACATTCGGTCTATTGTATTCAAAGCATTTTCATCTATTTCACGTAAAGCTTCCTCGGCGGCTACACGTTCTTGTTCTGCTGAATAACGTTGTTCCACAGGAAGTTCAGTGCCTTGTACATACGCATCATCGGCAGCTCTCCCTTCTGGAGTCTGTTCCTGCTGTAAATCTTCAATAGCATTCTGTTTCGCTAGTTCAAACGCATATTCTATCTCATCTTTTTTCTGTTCAGTGGTAAGATCTTTGTCCGCAATGGTAACCTCTATAAATTTCTTTATATCTTCATTTCCGCGCTCTTTAGACATCCGGGTTAACTCCGTTAACTTGGCCTGTTGCTCCGGTGTCATTTTTTCAAAAAGGGCCCGCATTTTCTTTCTATTGGAAAATTTATCAGCTGCCATGCTGCCAAGTCCAAACAGACCAAACATAACTGAAGTAGGCGCAAGTCCAAGGAATGTATCTATGTTGTTATCCAAATCCAACGCATCCTCCATGGTCATCTCTCCCATGGCCACATTGGCTAAGTTGTTATAGACTTCTTCCAGATATTCCTCTCCTTGCCCATGAAACTGTGCACGTTTTACTATTTCTCTGAATGTAGGATTATTTTTCAGCTCTCTGTATAATTCTCCCGGTTTTGAATTCTTGACGCGATTTAGAAACTCATTCATACGTCCTGGTAATGCTTTGTCAACCGCCTTCATAAACGGGCTCCATCCCTTGAATGCATTAAGCACCATCTCCGATTGGTTGTCAAAGAACGTAGAAGCGGCAGAACGTGCAAAAGCACCTCCAATGGATGTGTTTCCTGTTTTCCGTACCTGTAATTGCCCATTGTCATCAAGAGAGTAATCATAGTTTTCGTTTAGCCTATCAAGAGTACCGGCAGCTACACGTCCCAATCCGGTAGTTCCTTCCATGCCAAGGGCAGCAGCAGCATCCCCGGCAAGTCTTCCTGCGAACTTTCCTGTATTGCTCACAATGCCACGACCAAAAGCGTTTAAAGCACCTTTACTTGCAGTTTGAGCCGAAGCTCTTCCGAACTTTTTCAACCCGAATTTCAACAATCCTTTCGCAATGGCATTGCCTGATCCACTGATAGGATTTGCTATAAATTCCAGCATGAACGGCAAACTTACAGCCGTCGTGCTTCCAGCACCATATCCACGACCAAGATCAGAAGAGAAGTATCCATATGTAGCCATATTTACGACTGAAGCCTCCAGCAGTTTTTCCTCAGCCGGAGTAAGTTTCTCTCCTTTCTCAGCTTTTTCCAGGGCACGGTTCAAATACTTACTATCAGCCATTTCAGACAGACCAAAGGTAAAGTTCTCAATATCCATATTATCTCTAAACCCGCGTCCCAATCCGGCGAAAAAGTTTGTATTACCTTTCTTGCCAGCTTCTTCAATAATCTCTTGGGATTGTTCCAGCAATCTTTGTGATGCTTCCAATGCGCCAAGCTCCTGTCTTTCCTTTGCCGTAGATTGATTATAGGCCCTGCTACCCATCAGCGCACTCATCGCATTACCGGATGATGGACCTTTAGAGCGCAGAATCTTATGCTGTTTTTCTAGCAACTCATCGACTTCTCCAGTCAAAGCTTTAACCTCTTTAGACGTATCATTCTTCGCCACGGTCCGAAGTCCTTCTTGGATACGGGGAGCATACCGTTGAAAGATCTCACCTTCATAAGCCTTCAGATACGGCTCCATCTCTTTATTGATAACAGCACCGTATTTTTTGTTATACGTATCATTCAGGGCTTTATTCGCTGCATCTATTTCTTCTTGGGTATTATACTTTTTCCCGACAATAGCCTTATATTCCGGTGTATTCTCAAACTCCTTAGAATATTTATTCTGAAGATCACTCTGAATTTGTGCCAGTTCTTCCTGCAATTCAGCTCCTCTTTGTGTAAGCCCAAATCTATTCCTGTAATTTTCAAACACATCCTCTTCTTTCTCCTCAACTTTAGGAGTGTATTCTTTATCTACGGCTGCATCTTCATCACGAATAGAACTATCATATTTCATTCTCTCAAAAATATCCGGACGATAATTCCTTTCTTCGCCTTTGGTATATGCAGACTCTCTGCTTATAGGCTCTCTATTCAGGATATTTTGCTCAACAGGAGTGGAAGACTCCGAAACAATATCTTGAAGAGTTTTTCTTGGTTTCGGTTCATTATCCTGCTTTCTCATAACTTCCTGCGCTTTGGGGCCAGCCTTTGATGTGCTTCCCTCCATTTCAGGTGAAGGCAATTCTGTAATAGAATAAACATTTGATATTCTATTTTCATAACTATCATAATCTCCTATACGAAAATCACCTCTTCCTGATACATAGTCATATAATTGTTTTCTGTTGTTTTTATCTTTCATTTTAGAACGAAAGATATTTTCGTCCCCCAAGTCTTCTGTAGAATAACCTTTGGTGATTAAAGCATTATATAACTTGTTTAAATCATCTTTCTGTGCCATAACTTACCAGTCTGTTTTGTTAGTATCACTTTGTTTTCCCCATCCAAGGTTTTCTTTCCTTGATTTAGAAGAATCTTCTGTTTTAAAACCTCTCCTTTCCAGTTCTTCTCCTGACACCATTCCTTTCTGAAGAGCATACGCAGCGGCAGCTCTCCAGTCAATTCTACCTGTCCCAGGTACTGGTTTACCATATACATCTACTGTAACACCTGTGGTAAACGAATCCAGATCTTCACCATTTAATCCAGAGCTTTGCACAATCTGCATTGCTTCGTTATCTGTCAGTTTTGCATTCCGGGTATATATCGTTCCATCATCAGACATAGCACTATCTACAACCTTATCTTTATTTGTTTTTGCAGTTTGCGCATTAGTCCATCCAATAGACTCCATAGCCTGATTATGTCGTTTGGTTTCTTCTGCCCTTTTTGCTGCAATATCTTGCTGGGCTTGTAACCTAGCCTGCTGTAAATTCATATTAGTATTTAGCTTCATAAGTTCCATTGCTCTATCATCAATAGCTTTCTTTTGATTATAGCGCATAGTATACGCATCTTTCCAATCCTGTAAATCCCTTGCTTTGGCACCCATCAATCCACTTGCATACATTCGTCGCTTTTCTGCTATCCGATCCTCAAAAGTTTGTAGCCTGCTATCGGGAACTTTAGGTAATTCCTGTGAAGGTGCGCCTTTGCCTGTAAAAATCAGGTTAGAAAAAGCACTCAACACATTTCCCAAATGTCCAACCCCTTCTACCGCCGATGCGGCACGCTTTCTTCTATCTTCTTCTTCAGGCGTAATAGGTTTCTCATATAATTGAGAATATAAATCCTGAAATTGATGATATTCGCTTGGGGCGGGCATATCTATGTCTGCGGTAGGAATAGCAGGTTGCACCTCACTTGGTGCAATAGATTGTGAAGGGACAGAAACATTTTCTTCCACTGTATTTGAAGTAATGGTATTCCCGTTGTTATCCCTCATTCCTTGAATAGGAACAGTAGCCGTTTCAAAGTTTGGTATTTCATTCCCTTTAGCCCTATTTCGGTTATTCCATCTGTCATTTACATTATACATACCTTAAGCCGCTTTATTTTTACCAAATAAACTTTCAAACAATCCTTTTCCACTTCCGAGATGGCTCTGCATGTCAGCACCAACCATTCCCATACCGGCAGACATACCAGCGCTTCCAGCCTGCGCATTGCTCGCTGCCTGCTGATTGTATATTGATATACGTTGATTGGCAAGATTACTTTTTGTATTAAGATACTGTGATTCTACAGCGTTCTTCTGAGCTGTTCCCTGGGCGGCAATATTAGTTGCTGTGTCAGCTATTGCCGCATTGTTAGCAGCCTTTTGCTGAGCCACACTTTCATCCGTAGCGCCACTTACGGCAGAAGCGCCAGCTGCACGCTTATACAGATCATTAGTCATTTCTCTAGCTCTTGACAAAGCCGCTTGTGCCTCTGCGCTCTGAGTGTAGTCTTCATTTGACTTTCGAAGATACCACGCCTCATTATCCTTTTCTTGTTTGTCAAGTATCTTATTTGCTTTCTTGCGAGCCTTGGAAGCCCCTATGCCCCCTATAATAGAACTTGCTAATCCAGCGGCTGCACCTATTGCTGCACCTATCATATATATGTCCTCCTATTAATTTTTATAATAAGCAAAGGACATAATAAATACTTTTCGTTTTTTACAGAATGATTATTATTTGCTATCTTATAGTATTAAAAACACTACATCAAACTACTACCTCAAGGTTTAGAAATTATTTAGGGCGGTATTATTGTAAAAAAAAAAGACGATCTATAAAAGCCGTCCCTTTTAATATATATTTAACAAAGTATTATATAAATATTATTCAGTTTGATTGATATTATAAAGATAATCAAGCACTTTCCTGTTTGCTTCATCCACTTTCTTTTCATCAAATCGTATATAAATATCTGTAACTGTTCCATTCGCCCAACTATGCCCTAACGCATGAGCAATGACTTCTTTAGGAATATCAATTTCTGCCGCAATCGTAGCCCAAGTGTGCCGTGTCCAATATGAAGACAAGTCTGGGAAAAGAGGTTTCCGTATTTTCTTCCCACCTAGTCCCTTTCTTTCCGTTTCGCCAATCTCTTTTAAAGCAATTCCCATTCGGTGCAGGAAGTTCTTGTAATCTTTATATTCATCCATTATATTAAGTACAAAATCCTGTCCCTTATATTTGTCTATAATCGCTTGAGCTTCTGGTTCCACTTTAATACTGTATAATTTGCCGGTCTTTGCTCTCTTATATTCAAACCGACCATTTACCAATGCTGAAGTTTTTGCCGTTAACAAATCAACGGCATTAATACCTATAAAATAGAACATAAGCATAAATATATCCCTGTATCTCTCTTGATACTCCTCGCATGGATAATCACGCAGTATCCTTAGTTGCTCAACAGTAAGCGATCTTTTCCTCGTTTCCTCTTTTTTTATAGTAAATCTTCTAAAGGGATATAATGTAGTATATTCCTCATCTATTGCGTAGTTGAATACAGCTCGTATATTCCTGAAATGTATAGCATATGCATTCACCTTCATACCTTGAGCCATCCAAGCTTCAAATCTTTCAAGCCAAGTCTTATCCATACTATCAAAAGTACATCTGCTGTCAAATTTCAATAGTTTATTCCTAGTAGTCGCATACACTGATCTTGTTCCATCATTAGTTTTCTTAGCAACAAACTCATCCAAGTAGTCAATAAAATATTTGCTTTTAGTTTGCACATTGTTGCCACCACCAAGAATAGCGGAAATCTCCTCACGCATCTTCTTGTCACTAAGTCTTTCTCCATCTTCTTCAAGCTTGATCAGAAACTTCTCAACCTTATTAAGCATGCCATCCAACACTATATTCTTTCGCTTGTAGTCCTTTTCCTTTTTACTAAACCCATCATGATCCCAATTCTCCTTGAGGGACGCATAAGGAGTGGAAAAACGGATTTGAGTTACATTCTTGACTTCAATAACTACCGGATAAGTGCCGTCTTTTCTTGCACGTCTTGTATCTAATTTGATCTTGGCTTTCATGGTCTTCAAAATTTGACTTATAATTTGACTTACTTTTGATGGGTTTATTTGTGTTCAAATGTAGTTATTTGTGGTGTGATAAGCAAGAAAGAGCATAAAAAAAAGTAGTCAGTACCATGCTAACTACTTGATTTTCAGAGAGAGCGGCAAACGGGATTCGAACCCGCGACCCTCAGCTTGGGAAGCTGATGCTCTA
>ENA-OZYK01000317-OZYK01000317.1-human-gut-metagenome-genome-assembly--contig:-NODE-317-length-17796-cov-3.649456_pt1 | contig 17796 bp, 19 predicted proteins | sample MGYA00243633_ERZ654123 | MGnify/ENA primary metagenome ERZ654123 (study PRJEB26926, sample SAMN06165067) | human gut metagenome | biome: ENVO:00009003; feature: ENVO:2100002; material: ENVO:00002003...
ACACCCTAGAGTTCGTCGGCAGCGTCAGATGTGTATAAGAGACAGCTCAACGCCCTTCGTAATCGGTTCCGCACAGTTTTTTTCGATTTTCGCCTTGATGAAGCTATCGCAATTCATAGTGTAATCGAGTTTTGAGGGTTAGAAACCTACCTGTACGAGGTTGTCGTCGGCGATCAGCGTTCCGATTTTGTCTTTCGACAGAATCTTGTTCATCTGCTCGTCCTTGTTGAACCATACCTGAATGTCGGCGACTTCGCTTTCGCTCTCCATACCGACGAGCAGGTCGTCTTTGATCGTGTAGAGCGCGCGATAAGGCTTGTTCCACGCCTTGCCGCCGCTGACGGTTTCGCAGCCTTTGATGATCTCGTCGAGGAACGGGATGGCGAGCATTTGCACACCGTTGTAGTTCGTCTCCGTGATGCCATCGAACAGCGCCGTCCACTGCAATTCTGAACCTTTGTTGTTTCGTTTGAGGTCGGCATCCAGCGCGTCTTTCAGCGCCTGCGTGATGTAGATGAGCTGACCGTTGGCCTGCCGCAGAACCGTTGAGGCGTCGGAGATCAGCGCGTCGAGGAAATCGACGGCGGCATAGTTCTGACGCATGGCGGCTTTCTGCTCGGCGAACGTTGTGGCGGCGTTGGCTGCGCATGTGGTGCGACGGTCGGGCGTTGCGGCGGCCAGCGTAAACAGGCGCTTCCAGAAACCGTCGACGAGGGTAAAATACGCCGGGTCGATGGAATCGAGCAGGTTGCCGCCGTCTGTGACCGTATCGGCTGCCTTGTCGCCGAACCATGCGTAACGCATCAGCATCTTGCGGATGGCGAGTTCGAGCCGGGGCGCGAGGATATAGTCGGTATATTCCGTGCCCGTGAGGTCGGCGATGTTCGTCTTGGTACGCATGGCGACCTGTGCGACCGTGCCCTCCAAATCCTTGTAGCAGATTTTTTCGGCGACCTCCCATTCGTGGATGTCCCACTCTTTTTCGCTCGTCGCAATGACGCTGGTTCCGAACGTCGGATTACAGCCCTGTGAGGCTTTGCCGACCATGCCGAATTCGCCGATGAAACCGACCTTTTCGCCGTGCTTCTGTTTCGGCAGGAAATTGAAAATCTTTCCGAGCGATTCGGGGTCGGTGACCGCAAGGAAGATCAGACGTTTGAGGTCTTTGACGGCCCCGTCGTCGGGGGTCAGATTCGCAAAGTTAAGTCCTGTACTTGCCATAATTGATTGGTGTTGTTTGTGATTTACTCCGTTTTCTGATGTGCTGCTTCGAGTTCGGCGATGCGCTGCTGAACGCGCGACTGCGGTTTCGCGGCGTTCTTCTTGCCTTCTCCTGCGGCTGTGGTCGTGGTTTGACGTGCAGCGGGCTTGTAGTCGGACTTGGCCTTGACAAGCCATGCTTCGCCGCCTGCGATGGCGACGAGGTTCAGGATGCGCTTCTCGTCGGTCGTTTTCGCGTTTTTGCGGGCGTCGGCCAGTTCGGTTTCGAGTTCGGCGATACGTGCGTTAGCCGCCGCCAGCGCATCGGAATCGGGGTCGTTTCCGCTGCCGTCGCCACCATCGCCCCCTCCGTCGCCCTCGTCTTCGGCGTCGCGGATTTCCGTGATTTTACCGTCTTCGATGACGATTGTCTTGCCGTCGGGCATCTTGTGCTCTCCGTCCGGCGATGCGCTGTCGCCGACGGCGGGGTCTTCGCCGTCCGGCTTGTCAATCGTGATCGTGTCGCCCGATTCGGTGTTCAGCTCGTAATTGACGGGCTGCGGGGCTTCCAGTCCCAGCGCAACGGCCAGCGCTGCGAGGGCTTTGCGAAGCACGCTTTTGTCTTCGCTTTTCGTGGTTTTTGTTGCCATAGAATTTTGATTGTTGGTTATTGAATTTTGCTGCTTCCACGCAGCCGATTTCGCGCTGTTCGGGCCGCCTGCCGATGCCGACGCTGCGGGAATGATCGTCTGGATGAATCCGAGTTCCTTTGCTCGCTCCATCCCGATAAACTTGTCTTCGTTCATAAGCGCTTCGAGTTCCGCGCGATCCGCTCCGGTTCGCTCGACGTAGAAATCGAGCATTTTCTGTTCGTCGTCCCGTAACGAGGCGGCCAGCGATTCGAGATCATCGGCACGGTATGCGTCGGCCAGCGTGTATTCGGGATAGTAGGGCTTGTGAATGAGCAACGAGGCGTGCGGGTATGCTCGGCGTTCGGAAGCGGCCAGCAAAACGACGGTAGCCATCGACGCGCAATTCCCCTCGATGGTCGCGGTTATCTTCTTGCCCGTGCTCCGCAGCTTGTCGACGATGGCCCAGCCCTCGTTTACCTCGCCGCCGTCGCAGTGCAATAGTAATTCGATATTATCGTCGCCTGCTGGGATGCCGTTGATGAATTCGTCCACGTCCTTGAAACTCGTTCCGGCCTCGTCGCAGAACCAGTAGCATTCTTTTGTCGCTTCGGAAAGAATCGGATTGTAGAGCTTGAGAGTTGCCATAGATTTGATTTTACGAAACAAAGCTAAATAAAAAGCGTGTAATAAATACACGCTTTGAGACACAATCAACTGACACGCCGTGTCAGCGGCTCGTATTGACGTCGCGGCCGAATCGTCGGATAATGCGATAGACGGTGCGTTCGCTGACCTCGTAGGTATCGCACAAGTAGGCGACGATATACGCTACTTTGAACCCGTCGCGGCGAAGCCGTTCGTAGTCGCTCCACAGAGGGATGTAGCGGACATCTTCAATAGCCGCGCCTGCGCGAGCGAGCGCCCGGAGCAGATCGGCGTTCTGTTGTAAAATTTCATGCACTTTCATAACTACAAATCGCCTAATGATTCGACCACTTTCACCCGGTCAGATACACGGGTTATTTCGTCCACTCCGACGCGCATGTCGAGTTGCGAAACCCCCTTTGCGAATGCGCGGGCAAGCATATCTTCGCCTGCGATCTGATTGCTCGACTGTGCGGCGACTATCGGCGCACCGCCTCCGAGCTGGTTTAGTGCCGAGTAGATCGGGGCAAACATAGACGTCGGCAAGGCTGCGTTTACCGATTCGCCGTCCGACAGCATGGCGGGTATACTGTCGCTTGTCGACGTTCCCGGCCCGGACACATAACCACCCGTCGAGAATTTTGCCGATTTGACGGTTTTAATCGCCGATGTGATATTCGCCATGATCGTCGCAACAGTCGTAGCGATTGCGATAAGGTTGCCGGGGAATGGGACGCTTTGAGCCTGCGCCGTACCCGCTGCGATAGCCTTTCCGGTGTTGATGGCGATCTCGGCCAATGCAAGTGTCTTGCTCAAAACGGCGAAAGTCTTATTGTCTTCGCCCAACTCTTCGAGTAAACCCGACAGGCCGTTCGTAACTGCTGCGAGGGCTTCCAGTTTTGCTTGTTCGATTTGCACCTCGTAATCGTTGATGGCTCGTTTCGCGTCGACGTATGCCTGCTGCGCGCCGAGCTGTCGAGCCTTGAATGCGGCGTCGCTTTCACCCTCCATTTGTTGTAAGGCTATGAGTTCCGCTTGCCGCATCTGCAACTGTAATTGCAGGGTGTTTTGCCCCTGTACGGCGGCGGCGTTGATTCGGTTCTCCCATTCGAGCCGTAGAGCGTCGTTCTGTTTTTGCAGGTTGGCGTTTATCCATTGGTTCGAAAGGTCGTCCAGTTGCTTGTTGTATTTCTCCCGGATGAGAACCTTTTGCTGCTCGGTCAGTTCGATGTTGGCAAGTTCGGCTTCCTGCTGCTTCCGTAGCTGCTCGACTTTCAGCGTATATTCAGCGTCGGTTCCCTGCTTGACGGCGGCCAGCCGCAGGGCGATATTCTGCTGCTCTTGCTGGATTTTCTTGTCGAGGCCCGCGCGGTTGATCTTCTCGACGTTCAAGACGTGCTGCTGTTCGGCCAGCTCGATTTGCTGCTGAATTGCTGCCTTTGCCTTTTTCGTCAACCCCTTTTCGGTTTCGAGGCGTTTTTTCAGATCGGCGACCCGATGGCGGTATGCGACCTCTTCCTGCGTCAACTGCTTGCTGATGCCCTCTTTCATCAAGGCGACTTTGGCGTCGGTCGCTGCGCGCACGGCGGCAAGTTCGGTCGCAAGGGCTTGTTTCTGCTTTTCTGCGGCTTCTTTGTAGGCTTCCTTTATTGTCTTGTCGCGTGCGGCTTCGAGGCTCGCAAGAATATCTTTCGCTTCGCTGCTGGCTACCTTACCTGCATACACCAATTCGACGAGTAGTTTGCGCTGATTCTTGAATTCCTCATTGGCTTGTTGCGTCGCGTATTTGACCGTACCCAGTTTCTTTTTTAACGCCGCGTCGTTATAGGCGGACGCGAGGCTGCGCAGGTGGTTCGCTGTATCGTTCAGCGCTGATCGGTAGTCTTCGTCCGCTTTTTTCTTGGCGTCTTGTGATGCCTTGTATTCCTCGCTGTCCTTTTTGTAGAGCCGCTGTGCCGCTTTGAAATGTTCGGCGCGCTTGTTGGCAAGGTCTTTCAGCAGGGCAAGGCGCGTCAGCGTTATTTCCTCGTCGGTTTTGCCGAGGGCTTTCATTTTCTCGATGTGCTCGTCGTATTTCTTATTGAGCTTATCGAGTTCTTCGCCTTGTTTTTTCAGATTCTCTTTCGCTTTTTCGGTCGACGAATTGAACCAACTAAACGCCTTGACGAGGGCATAAACGGCCGCGATTGCCGCGATAATTGCCGCGACGATAACCCCGATTGGGTTTGCGAAAAGCGCCGCCGTGAATTTCCATACTGCGGCGGTTCCGGCGTTTGTGGCAACCGTCCCGGCGGCCATCGCCGACGTCCGGGCGGTTTCCGCTTTCGTTTGTGCCCATGTTGCAACCGCCTGCGCCTTTTGCATGACGATAGACTGTTTCTGCAACATGTTCTGCACGGATTGGATGGCCACGAGTGCGCCGAGCATCTGCGTTATAATGCCGATAGCTTTGTCGAGGTCTTTATTTTCGACCCCTAACTGCTTTGAAAGTATCGACCATTGTGCCCATAGCTGCAAAAGATTTTGCGTCCCCTTGATGAGCACGTCGAGTTGCGCTGTGTCGGATGCCCCGGCATTGATGCCAGCCTCGACGTCAGCAAGGGCGTCTTTCATATTTGCGGCGACGCCCAGCAGGTCTTGATACTCTTGCGTCGTTTCTTTGCCCTCGTATTTCATCTGCGCGAGTTGCTGACGAATTACACCTAATTGCGTTTCGAGCGGCTTGATGTCGGGATAGTTACCCACGTTCCGGTAAAACCTTTGCGTACCCTCTTCCGATTCGAGCAGCGCATCGGTTATTTCGTTGATCTGTTTTTTGAGTGCCTCGCCCTCTGCGCTTTTCTGCATGGCTGCACTCATTGAATCGTACTGTTTTGTGAGGTTCGACAGTTCGGCGCGCAGTTTTCGGTTCGACCCCTCTTCCTCGCGGGCCGCCTTGATGTTGTTCTGCACCTCCTTTTCAACCTCGCGCAACTCGCGCTTGTAGGCTGTCTGTTCGGCGCGCAGCTTCGCCAGTTCCTCGCGGTCGGCGGCGGTGGCTTCTCCCTTTTTCTTGATCGCCTCGCGCAGGGCTTTTTCCTTTGCCGTCGATTCCTCGATCTTGGCGTTGTAGTCGGCTATCAGCTTGATAGCTTCCGCGTTGTCGACTTGCACCTCGACGACGCGGGTTGTTGTGTTTTCTGCCATTTGTTATGCGTTTTTCGTGGTTTGTTCTGCGATGATGTAGCTATACGTGTCGTCATATTCCGGGGTGATGGAGTTTATTTCGATTCCGCCGACTATTCGCGTAATCGTCGGGCCTATCACTTTCACTTGCCCGGCAGGAAAGATAATTGTTTTCGGCCCGAGGGAAACGCCGTCATACGCGTAAAGGGTTATTACGACATCGAGGTCTGACGCAGGCGCAGCGCTGGCCGTTATGTAAATGGCGGCATCTTCCCATTGCCAGCCAATAGCAACCGTTTGCGATGGGCGTTCCGGTTCTTGGACAACCGTTTCCGGCAACTGTACGGCCTTGACCTCGCAGGCTTTATTCGCTGTCGACTGGATGCTGACGATGCCGTAGAATTTCCCATATTGGCGCAGGTAGAACGGGATTGAATAGTCCAGCGATTTCAAATCGTATTCGTCCAACATGATCTGTTCCGTAATGGTTATTGCGCTGTTGAGCAGACGCGATAGGGTGGAATAGTATTTCGATAGCAAGGTCGTGAAATCGAGGTCGTCGAATGCAAGCATAGCCAGCCCGGAACCGTCGCTGATAAGGCGCATAATCCGGTCTTTGACTTGTACGGTGTCGACGGCTGTTCCGTCATCGTTCAGTTCGTAGTGCCGTATCGTCGAGCCGTCCGATGGAGCGAAAGGCAATGTTATAACGGTCTTTTCGGCGTCTAAAACCTCGCTGTCGATTTTCAGATTGCCGTCGGCGTTCGTGGAAACAGTATCGTCTTCTTTGTACTTGAAATAGTTGTTGCGGCAGTAGTCGTTGATTTTGTATTCTGTGGTTTTCGGCTCGTCGTCATTGCTTCGGACGAATTTATCCGACCAATCGCACGCCTGCGCTTTGTTCTCCTGTAAGGTGTCGAGCGATACGAATTTCAGATTATTGACGTTTGCGGGGTCGGGCACGGCAAAGATGCCGAGCATTCCGCAGATCGCCTTGATGAAGTCGATTTGCGAGATTTCGGGCAGGTTTTGAGGGATCGGAAACAAACTCGGATAGATGATATTTTCGAAGTCTTCCGTAATCGTAAGTTTGGTATTTCCCAATCTCGAACCGGAAATTACCGATGTCCCGTTATGTGGAAACAGGCGCAGGTAGTCATATTCTCCCCACGTGATTTCCTCTTCAATGTCGGCGAAATAATACGTTTTTTGATACGCATACGTTCCTGTTGACGACGATACCGACGATGACCCGATACTGACGGCTATTTGCGTCGTTGTTTCGTCGCGGTCGCTGTATCGTGTCGCTCGGATATATACGCGGCTGGGGAATCCGTTGGAGCTATTGGAATATAGAACCATTCCCAACTGTGCCCCCGATCGGTTTACAATGGATATAATCACCTTTGTTGCGTTGTCGACCTTACGGATTTTGGTATTATCATCCGGGTCGAAAACACCGTGTCTATCTGTCCCGTTATTGCCCGCGATAGAATATCCCCAAAAGCCGTTGCTGTACGTTATGAATGGATATATAGATACCGTGGCCTCCGCCTCATTGCTTGCGTCTGATGCGTTTCGGCTCAAGCATGGAATCGCTATCGTTCGCAATGCGCTGGCGTACTTGCTCGGCATTTCGAACGTGAATCCGGCCTGCTTGGTTATCTTGTCGAGAATCCACCATGCGGTAGCGCTGGGGTGGAAATTGGCAAGGTTGGCATTCGACACGCCGCAGTTGTATTTTGCAAATCCGTATCCGGTGGATTTCATTTGCGACAGGGTCGTCGCCGTGGTATTTGCATTCCACGTCAGCGCCTCAGTTCCGGTCAACTCATTCAACTTGGCCGCTTTGTCGACCCACGTTTGAAAGTTTGCCATCACGCCCCAATAAAGCGCGATTTCGTAGGTTTCAGACGAAGATAGTAGCACGGCATATCCGACGCGGACGACCTCGATTCCATTCCGAACAAGGCGGGCCGAATATCGGTTGTATCGCTTATCGGACACATAGGCGGGCGCCCCCGGATTGTCGAATATCTTTCGGTTGCGTGTTGTCTTCGGGCATTGAATCGTCTGCGAATTCGACGACGTAATTTTCGATATGTCGCCGAGCAGGTTAGACTTGTAGTTGAGGGTCGTCGCCGCATCCGGTTTAAGGTCGACGGCCTCGCCGTTGATATATAATCCCTCCGTCATGGTTACAGCATTTGTGCGCTCTGCGCAGGTTCCTCGATTGAGAAAATAAAATCTTGGTAATGCTTCGTCGTCTTCTCGTAGCTGCCAGCAACGATATTGACGCGGTGCCACAGCGGCGCGTCGTTGGCGTCGTATCCGTCGAAAACATCCACGACGACCGACTGCGCGAGTGTGAGCAGGAAATCATACGTTTCGGAATCGACCAACTTTGCTCCCAGCGAACGGGTCTTTTTCCGGGATAGGCTTTGCCGGACTGACGTTTCGATATTCACGCCGTCTATGTAAGCGGTCGGGACATTCATATCGTTACGCTCCCATGTCGAGGATGTCGAAACGGTCGACGCGCTGCCGATCTCCTTGAACAGGTAGTAACAATAGCGCCCCTGTTGGTCTATCCAGCGCAGATAGACACCGTTTGCGCTCCGGTCTATGTCGAGTGTATAGCCAACCATGCCGACAGCCTCCTCGTCGTTTTTCAGCACGAGGCTATGCGGTACGGCGATATGCACCGAACGGGCGACGGTCGAGGGGTCGATCACTCTTGCCGGATTCAGCAGGTAGCGGTGGTATGGGGTCGCACCTTCCGCGTCCTCGTTGTGGTTGTAAAACATGATGTCGGACTGTTTACCGTCGATCAGCACGTCGAACGATGTTCCGTTCTTGGCGAAGACATCAACCGTAAACGGATAGCGGACGAACCATTTGCGACGCATGATGCCGCCGGATGATTCGCGGGCGGATATTGTGCCCCAAATAGCGTCTATCCCAAACGTGCCGAGATAGAATTGACTGCCGTTGCGATACCAGTATATCGTAGCGTAGATATTCTTTTTCAGCGGGGAATCGACGAACGCCTTGCTGTAATCAATCACTCCCTGCGCAACGTTATTGAACAACAGTTGCAGATACCGCCGTATATCGAAATATGCGGCCCCATTGAGCGGCTCGCGCTCTTCGCTGTACGATTGCTGCGCTTGGCGGTCGGTTAAGACCATTTCTAATTTGTCATACGTTGTGGGAATTTTCGTGATTTTGAAAATCGCCGGGACGAATGCGAAATGCGTTGCATTGGGATATTCGACTACTGTTCCCGTGCTGCTGTGTGTAAATGTTCTGCTCATGGTCTATTGTCTTAAAATTGATTCGACGATCTGCGCATCGAAAAGCCCCGCCAGCCTATCGGCGATGCGGTCGGATAGGGCCGCTATTTCGGGCGTGAAGATGTCTTCGCGGCCGCCGTTACGGAATAGGGCCGACCCCTCCGTCATTATTTTGGTCGCTGCTCCCCACGCTGAAATATCTACACCCTTTGTTGCGGCCCAGTCCGCGATGATGTCGATAAACCATTTCGGGGCGGACGGATAGACCGACCCGTCGCGGCGTCGGCGAAAATGTTGCGACTGCCACGGTTGCGTGCCGGTTTCGAGTGCTGCAAAATATGGGCGGGCGTCCATCGTTCCCGTGGTTACGCCGCCGTTGGTCGTTACAGCTATCGTGATGCTGTCGGCGGTTGCGCCCGTCGTCTGTTGTCCCGCGGCGACGTGGTTCTCGATGATCTTCTGCCGTGCCCGGTCGAGTTCTTCGGCGACGATTCGGTCGGCTTCGAGTTCTATTCTTTGTACGTCCATAGCTACAAGCCGTAATCGAAGCAGACGCCCGCCTGTTCTTGGAGTGTCAGCGACAGCGTTACGATACATAGGTTTGCGTCCATCTTGTCGAACGCGACGCGGTAATTGATCTGCCCGGCGACCGGAACGAAAAAGCCGCTTTCGTTTACGGCAACGATGAATCGCACGGCAAGACCTTTCAGCCGCTCGGCGATCTCCTGCGCCTCGGCTCCTTTGTAGTCGAGCGGCATAGCGTCGGCAAAGGAGATAAGGCAGGATGGAGCGTCGCGCACGAAGCCCTGCGACGTGAAATTCAGAAAACCCGCCACGGGTTGCACGTAGAGGCAGGCGGGCAGCGTGAGGCCGTCGGGGTGCGTAACCTCGCGGCTCTCTCCTTGACGCCGGAATCGGTCGAACGCTTGATTGGCGCGGAACCACGATTCGCACAGATAGGTAAGGCCCATCGCCTCGGCGATCTCCTTGACTTTGTTTTCGACTGTCTGTTTTTCCATAGGTCTATTTGTTTTTGTTGGCCATTATTTCGCGCAAGCGCCGTTCAAAGGCAATCCGCTCGTTGTCGATTCGCATACACTCGCAGACGCGCACCCATGCCACCTTTGCGGCGTCGTCTTGGTCTTGGTAGCCCTGTCGGTGGGCGTACCAGTCGATGATGCCGAACGGCCCGAAATCAAGGTCGTTTATTCCGGCTTTGATCTCTTCGGGCGTCGGCTGGTTGCTTGTGCTTGCGAACAACGCTGCGATGCGCTCCAATTCTCGCCCGACCCAAAAGACAAAACCGAGCATTTTGTCTGCCCGTTCGTTGTAGCAGCGCCGGGGATGTACTTTGAGAATGACGGACGCGATTCGCTCTATAAGGGCGTGCGTCCCGTCTGCCTGCAAGCTGAACAGATCGCCGATAGTTAGATCGTTGAGGTTTCGCGGCGTGCGCACGCCGCATACTTTGTCTGGCTTCGGCAGGGTTTGCAATGCTGCACGCGATTCGGGCGTCAGTACTCGTTCGATAGCGAGCACCTGCCGGGTCGTCCGTTTCTTGATTGTTATTTTCATCAGTTTTCCTGTTTAATCCACTTTTGCCGCCGGGGCGGTAGTTTATTCGTCTTTCAAATTTTACCAGCAGAAACAGCCCGAAAATAGCTTTTCACGAAAGCCGCCCGACGTGGACGCGCATACCTTTCGGCTGCGGGACGATTTCGTAGTACATGCGCATCATCAGCGGGTCGAAATAGTCGGGCGACCGACCAAGTACGGCTTTCATCTCTCGTTTGTCGATGATTCGTTTCTTGCTCGTATCGGCGTCGACGTCGCGGGCGACAAGGCAGGCTTCCAGCTCTTCGGCAATGGTCGATTGTAGTTCTTCCGGGCAGTCGATGTAGAGCAGCCCTGCATTGATAACCTCCGCCAGTTTGAACGCGCATTGCGATTTGAGGTTGAAATACGTGTTATCCGGCGCGGGCGCTCCTCCGTGAAACGTCTTGATGCCCTCCAAATACGAATCGAGGTACTGCCCCAGCCCGTCAGAATCGGCGATGATGTTAGAGCGCCGGACGCCGTGCCGCCTCGATTCGTTGCGCAGGTCGGTTTCGATCTCCTTGCCCGTGCTGTACGGTTTGTCGATAGCGAGTTTAGCGGCCATTCCCGTCCAGTTGAACGCGACAAAGCGGTCACGGCCTTTCATGGCAAGGTCGGCGCTGATACGCCGCACGCCGTCGCCCGTCTGCCGCTCGTTCGTGAAGCAGTCGAGGATGGCGTCGTAGTCGGCGAGTTGGTTTGCGTTGCTCTCGTATTCCCATTTGCCGAGCAGTAGACGTAGCCGAATCGACTTGACGCCGATTGATTCGAGCGTTCGGATGTAATCGGGCGTGATAAACGGGTTGTCGTAGACCAACGCCTGAACGAATGCGCAGTCTTTCGGTAACGTTCCGTCGATATGCGGTTTGTAGAAATGCTTATACAGCCAATTCTTTTTCGGGTTACAGGTTATGAGCATCTTCGCTTCCAGTCCGTATTCCTCGTTGAGATGCCGCCCGATTCGGGATTTCAGCACCTCGTAGGCCATATAATGAACCTCTCCGGCCTCCTCTATCCAACCTCCTGTAAACTCTTTCGACCCCAACCGCTCGAACATCGGGTCTTTCTGCGGATAGAATGTCAAGTCGAGCAGTACGATTTCCGACCCGTTCGTAAACTTGATGCCGTCGTCTGTTATCCGGTAGTCCGTGAACCCGTAGGAATCGGCGACCTTGCCGAACGTGACCAGCACGGATTCGCGGCTGTCCTTGATGTTGTTTCGGCCGACGAACCAGCGCGTTTTCGGGAATGCCCAGCAGCAACGCATAAGCCAGTCGCACCCCAGCCACGATTTGCCGCCACCCGCTGCGCCGCCATAGACGACGTATCGGATTCGTGGGTCGGCCAAGTGGCGGTAGGCAAGCAACTGTTTGTAGTTGACGCGTTGCTGTTCCTCGCGCTGTTGTAGTCCGTCGGTAAACATGCGTTATTCGTCTTCTTCCGATAGTTTCCGTTCGCGCTCCTCGTCGATACGGCGGACGATTTCGTCGATGCCCGGCATGACGGGTAGCACCGACGAAAAGCCCTTGAATTCCTTTCCGCCCGATGTGATGTCGACCTGTACCTTGTCGAGGCCGAGCAGTTTGTCGCGGCGTTCCTCCCATTTGCGGATTTCGGCGAGGATTCGCACGTCGCCGACGGGTTCCTCCGTGACACTCGACGTTTCCGATTCGAGCGGAACGGGGGCGTCGAGAGGCTTGCCGACGACAGGGTTTCCGAACGTGTTTATATCGACGAGTGCCGTGCGAACCTTTGCCCGCTTGACAACTCGTTTCTGCTTGCTGGCTTCGTACAGCCGCCATAGCTCCGCAATAGCGCGGTCGCACTCCATCAGCGCCTCGTCGCACGCCTGCTGTGTGTTGCTCGCGGCTTCGGCCCGCCATTCGCTGACGAGCAAATCCCAATCGGTCTTGATCGTCTTCGGCGTTACCGAATACCCCAACTGCCGTTCGACCTCTGCGGCTATCTGACGAAACGGCATCCGCCGTTCGAGGCGCAGATGCGACACGAGCGGCAGACGGGCATTCCGGCGGTCTTTCGCCGATTTGTTATTGCTTGGGTGTGATGCCATTGATCGTTACTTTTTAACCGATTCGCGCAGTATCTTCGGCACGGCGTATCGCCATTTGATGTGATGATGCAGCCGCCGATGGGCGGTTCCCATTGCCGAAACAACCACGCATGACGGACAATACATGACCGTGTAAAAACTCTTTACATACGTGCCCGCGTCCAAGTATAATTCCGTCATACCGCCGCTGTTGCTCTGCGTTTCGAGTTGGTCGAGGCCGATTTGTAGGATAGACAGAAATACCCCCCCCCGCGACCCCAGCAGGACGTAGGTATTGACGTCTTCGTTGATACGGCCGATGAATTGAAACGGTCGGTCGACGGAGCAGATGAACGAGTTCATGGCCTTGCGCATCGGCTGTATTCCGTCGTTGAATCTCGTCGCCTTTTCGCCGCCGATATAATCGCCGCCTTGTCCGATTGCAAGGGTCAGCATTGGAGCGGAATTGAAATAGTCGAGCAGCATGTCGAATACCGCGTCGAGGTCTTGGACGTCTGCGCCGTGCCAGCGTAGCTGGGCGTCGAACCGGAATTTGAAATACGTGTAGTCGTCGTCCAGCTCGATGAAATGCGTCGCCCCGATCTGCCGGGCCAGCTCGAAACAGGCGTTACGGGCGTAGATGATTGCCCGGCGGTCGCCGAAATTGTCGCCCTCGTCGAATGTCTTTGCGATCTCCGATTTGGAAAAGACGAGCACGTCGCCGAAGCGTTTGCGATACTCCGGCAGCGTCTTGTCTTCGTCGTCGCAGACGATGTATATTTTCCCCGTGTACCCGTGTTTGCGCAGTTTCTCGTAGGTCAGCACCCGGTCGGGGCGTCCGTGCGTCAGAATGAACGCAACGAACCCGTTATGCCTCATTGCCATACTCCCGTGTGTATTCGTTTCGTATTTCGTCCGACAATCGGATGTAGCCCTTTTCGAGGGCTTTGCCGAAGTCGATAATGACCAGCGCCGAATCTTCCATAAGCTCCTGCATTTCTTTCGAGGCGTGTGCGTAGTAGTCGGCGATCTTGGCGTAATCGAACACCGTATGTCGTGCGGCAGCCTGCCGCAGAAACTCTTTTTCGTCGGGCGATACGTTCGACGCTTCGATCTTTGCCAGCAGTTCGTCGGTTCGGCCGCTGTCGGTCAGCGTCGATAAGTCCGGTTTTTCGTTCTTCGGCTCGTAGACGGGCGACGTGATTTTGTGCGTGTAGTGCTCGTCGGCTTCCCCGTCGCCGCCACAGCGTCGCCCTGTTATATCGTTAGGGTCGATACCATTTGCCGCGGCCAACGCCTCGATGGCCGATTTTGGGAGCAGGTCGATGTCGAAACCATCGTCGATGATCGCCGCGATGTCGTACTCGTTTGCCAACATGTCAATATCGAACGTGCCGAACGATAGGTTGTCTTTGATGATGAACTGCTGTTGCTCGTCTTCGTCGAGTTCCGAGGCGTAAAGCGTCGGCACGGTCGGGTGCATCTGCCATTCGCGCCAGTAGTTCAGCAGCGCGGATTGTTTCGCCTCGTCGAAATGCCGGAACCGATACGACGCCCGCAAGATTTCTGCGAGGTCGTCGAATCCGAGTTCGTGAATGTATTTCAGCGCCCGCAGGCGCATATTTCCGGCAAGGGCGATATTCCGGTCGTCCACGACGACGGGGCGGTAATACAAGCCTTTCGGCAGCAGTAGCAGGGATTTGACCAGTTCGGCGAAATCGTCTTCGGTGATTTGTCGCGGGTTGTGCTCGCTGGCATTGAGCGCGCCAACCTGCATTTCGATAGTTTGCGGAATTTTCATAGGCCCGGTTGCGTTTACTCTGTATTGGTTACCAGCACAAAGATATGTAAAAAGCGTGTAAATAATACACGCTTTCGGGTAAGATTTTATCAGCGATCAGACTTTCGAAATTCGGTCGCTGCATTTATCAATGAAGCACACGGATTCCTGATGCAGTTCGCACCAACCCTGCCCCTCGTCGTCTTCGTCAGCGAAAAGGGCGCAACTACCGCAACCGACAGCGCGCATCTTGTCGCAGTCCTCCTTGCAAGCGGCGGCACATTCCGGGCACAGAATCACGTCGTCGCGGGTAACTACAAACCCGTCGCAATCGGGGCAGCCCATATTCTCGCAGTTTTCGCACTGCACAATTTCTTCCCCACATTTGGGGCAAGTCGCGGTCGTTTGTTTTTTGTCCATCTTTATTTTGGTTTTGAGTTATTAAGGGCGGCATTCATTTGCCGCAACATTTCTTGTATTTCAAACCACTACCGCATGGGCACGGTTCGTTGCGGCCAATCTTCTCTCCGCTTCGAACGTATGTCCTGCCACCTCCGTTGGCGCATCGTTCGCAGATGGGACGACAATAACCGTCGTATTTGTAAATCCTCGGGCGGCCGCAGATGGCACACCGTTCCTGTACGGTAGTTTCCGGGGCAATAGCTTTGTTATTCATTGTAATAAGAATTCAAGTTCGGCGATTTGCGTGTGTTTGAGCTGCGCGCCTGCACGTGTCAGATACTCTTTTTTCTGCTCTTTCAATTTGTAGCGGTCGGCAGATGCGGTGATTCGATCTACCTGTCCGCGCAGCTGGTCGAGCATCATTCGTATACCCTCTTCCGGGGTTGCCTCGACAAAGCGGATAAGGCGGCGCAAGTGGGCGATCTCGTTGTTGTGGTCGCCGATCATGCGGCGGATCTTCTTGCTGCGTTTTGCATCGGCCTCTGTTACCCCCCCCCGAACCGACCATATTTTTTCGTCTTCGCTTCGGAGCGCTTCGATAGCTGTGATTTCGTCGCGGATAAGTCTGTTAAGGTCTTCGACTGTTTTCATAATTACCGTAATTTTTCGATTATAGAGTTGAGGTTCTGCATAAAGTCCGTATTCGGATTTTCGCCGTGGGTGCCGACCAGTCGGACGTACAGCCATTCGAGGAATTCGGCGTCGTTTGAGGGCGATTCGTTGGTTGGGCGGTTTCGCTCGTCCGCTCCGTAGACGTATCCGATGATCTGTTTCGCCAGATCTACCGTTTCGCGCGCAGACCGATATGGGGTCAGTTTGTTCGGTTCAAATATCCCGACGATGATTTCGAGCACGGCGAGCAAGTCGGGCGCGGCGGCCAATAGTCGGGCGTTGGCCTCGATGCGTTGCTCCGGCATCGGGCGCGGGTTATTGCGCAGTACTTCTGCGACGGGAGCGCAGCCGACAGCGTCGCCGGAAATCGAAACGATGGTATATTCTACGACGCCGTTTTTGTGTTCGTGTCCGTCGACCCGCCACGGGCCGGGCGTCCCTCTGAATTTCGGGTTGTGTGTTGTCATTGTTTCTCGGTTTTTGTTGGTTGATGATTGATTTTGCGTCGCCTGATTTTCCCAAATGCTCGCTCGATCTCTTCGACGGACGGCGGAACTATCGGGCGGACACAGGTGATTTCGTCCCGTGGTTCGTTATTTGCCGGACGCGCCATGTACCAGCGTATTTCCGACTGGAATTCCTCTAACGTCCGGCAGACGACGTGTCTGTTTCCGTTCGCGATTGTGAGCGAGCGCCATTCGATTTGTGCGTCCGATAGGGCGGAACGTCGGTCGGTAGTCTTCATTTCGATACATAGGGCGTTGAAGCCTCCGCGTCCGAGCAGCAGGATAAGGTCGGTAACGCCTGCGGTTACGCCCTCTGCTTTCATTATCGCGGCTTCCGTGCGGCTCCGTGCGCCACCGTTCGGAACGGCGAACAGGAGTTTGCCGACGGCGGGGTATTGGAGCCGGAACCAACCGACGCACATTCGTTGCATGTGCGATTCAACGTGTCGTGTCATAATCAAAATAGGGTTAGTTGTTTGAACGCCGTTGCACGGCGCTGATCGTCGATTTGCTTGATGATATTCCGAATATACGGGGCCAACGTGCTGTCTTTGATGAACCCGTCTTCGTCGTCCTCATTGTCGAGATTTGACCGGGAGCGACCGGAACAGTTTGCCAATTCACGTTCGGCTGATTTGCGGGCATCGAGCAGGGCGGCAAGAATCGCGGCGGCTTCCGTTGGGTATCCCTTTTGCACATCGTCGACGAATCCGGCCCCGACGTAATGGCCCGAATTGTGCAAGTTGACATCCAGCCCGTAATCCCAGCGTCCTGTCGGCGACTGCGCCGTTTTAACCTCCACGATACAATGGTGGTTGAATAATCGGACAGGTCTGTTAGGCGTTAGGCATACGTCGTGAATGTTGAAATCGAAACCGTTGTACGATAACGCCACGAATTTACCGCTATCCTGTCCGGCTTTTTTGTGGTTATCAAGCCACGCGCACCACTCTTTGAACGTAAACTGTTGCCCGGTGCATCGGCAGGTGTGATGAATGTCTTTCATGGAAAGTTGTGATTAAAAAAGTTTTAGCTGTTGTTCTTCTGCATTCATCCGTTTTTCGACCTCCTGCACGGTAAGGCCGTATTTGAATCCGTAGCTGCACAAGTTCGGCGTATGGCTCAACTCGACCAATTCTGCCCATAGTTCGGGATGATTGCGTCGCAGGTTGACGAAATGCTGTATTTTGCAGTTCGGGCAGAACCAGCATCCGCCGCGCGTCCCGGTCGTGTAGATCGGCGACAGTAGCCCGTGAGCGGCGCAAAGTTGTTTCGCCATCTGCTCGGTGTAGCCATATTTCGCCAAGAGCGATATTTTGTTCTCTGTGAGTTTTGCAAGTCGACGCGGTTCGTCTGCGGCGATACCGATGTACTGCACGATATTCGTTTTGGCACGCAGGGGACCGCCAGCAATTTCGGCGAGGTATTTTCGTATGGGCGCGACTTTGCAATCCCGGTTTATGAAGCATTTGCCGCCGAGCGGGAACCCGTAAATCTTTCCTGCATTCCCCCCCCCGACGGCATTTGCGAAAAAATAGCAGTAGTCCCGTTCGGCGCGTACCACGTCGACGTGGATGCCCATGTCGTGCAGCTTCGGGATAGCTGTGTCGTATATCCACCCGATGTGCTCCGGAATCTCGCCGCTGATGTTGCGTGCGTGATCAAACATCACTTCCGAGAATACCACCCGGTCGAGTGGTTCGTCATGTTCGAGGGCAAGGAGAATTGTTGCGATACTATCCTTGCCAAACGAACACGAGGCTATGTAAGTCGGCTGGGACATCATTTCCGATAGGGTTTTAACCTGTCTCTTATACACATCTCCGAGCCCACGAGACTAAGGCGAATCTCG
>ENA-OZYK01000395-OZYK01000395.1-human-gut-metagenome-genome-assembly--contig:-NODE-395-length-14345-cov-7.364171_pt1 | contig 14345 bp, 9 predicted proteins | sample MGYA00243633_ERZ654123 | MGnify/ENA primary metagenome ERZ654123 (study PRJEB26926, sample SAMN06165067) | human gut metagenome | biome: ENVO:00009003; feature: ENVO:2100002; material: ENVO:00002003...
ATATAAAACACCCCAAATTCAATTCCGTTAAACAATTAATTAAAAATCAGCTGCTTATTTAGTTAATATTCAATTTTACGTTAACATATCCTGCTTACTCTACGGCAATGCCGGTTTCCGCCAATACAGACATCTTTTATCACAAACTCACCATCTCCTGCAGAATACCTACCGCAGTCTCTACCGTTTCCACATTCTTGACTACCATACTACGCTTGCCGTTCTGCTCACGCAAATTGCAGTAACGCGGATTCTTGCTCATGTAATCAATCACCTTGCCAAAAGCCGCACTTTGATAATAAGGACTTTCCTGATTACTGATAAAGAACAAAGTCATTCGTCCGGCTTTCAAGAATACTTTTTCCACCCCCAACCGTTTAGCCAATCTGCGCAAAGGTACGATACGCAGAAGTTCCAGCCCTTCGGGAGGAACCTTTCCGAAACGGTCCTCCAACCGTGCCTTGAAAGCGAGCAGGTCCTTATCCAATTCCAATCCGTCCAGTTCACGATAAAGCAACATACGTTCGCTGCTGCTGGGGATATACTCATTTGGGAAAAGCAATTCCAAATCACTTTCCACCTGACATTCATCCACAAAGTTCTCGCCACTGATTTTCTCTTCTCCCGCTGCCTGCAACTCCTCTGCATAAAGATCGGCAAACTCATCCTCTTTCAACTCTTTCACCGCTTCGGCCAGTATCTTCTGATAAGTTTCATAACCCAAATCGGCAATGAAGCCACTCTGCTCCGCCCCCAGCATATTTCCTGCTCCACGGATATCCAAATCCTGCATGGCTATATGGATACCGCTGCCCAAATCACTGAAATTCTCAATGGCTTGAAGACGGCGCTTTGCCTCGGGAGTCAGTGAAGTCAATGGAGGCGCCAACAAATAACAGAATGCTTTTTTATTGCTTCTTCCCACACGTCCACGCATCTGGTGCAAATCACTCAACCCAAAATTCTGCGCCTGGTTGATGATAATCGTATTGGCATTCGGTATATCAATGCCACTCTCGATAATGGTGGTTGCCAGCAGCACATCATAATCATAGTTCACAAAGTCGAAAATAATCTTCTCCAGCTTTTCGGGCTCCATCTGTCCATGACCTATGCAGACACGGCAATCGGGTATATTCCGCTTGATCATGGCTTCCAATTCTACCAGATTCTGTATGCGGTTATTGACAAAGAACACCTGTCCGTTACGGCTCATTTCAAAATTGATCGCTTCCGTTATGATATCTTCATTAAAGGTATGCACCTCTGTCTGAATGGGATAACGGTTGGGAGGCGGAGTCTGAATGACAGAAAGATCACGGGCGCCCATTAACGAGAACTGCAAAGTACGGGGGATGGGGGTAGCGGTCATAGTAAGTGTATCCACATTCACTTTCATCTGACGCAACTTCTCTTTCACACTAACTCCGAACTTCTGTTCCTCATCAATGATCAGCAATCCTAAATCTTTGAACTTAACGCTTTTACCGATGATTTTATGTGTACCGACCAAAATATTTATTTTTCCATCCGCCAGTTCCTTCACTATTCTGGAAACATCTTTCGCACTGCGGGCACGGCTCAAATAATCCACCTTACATGGAAAATCTTTCAACCGTTCGCTGAAAGTCTGAAAGTGCTGATAGGCCAGCACCGTAGTGGGAACCAGCACAGCCACCTGTTTGTTATCAGCCACAGCCTTGAAAGCAGCACGAATAGCCACTTCAGTCTTTCCGAAACCCACATCACCACACACCAGACGGTCCATAGGACGGTCGCTCTCCATATCGGCTTTGGCATCCTGAGTCGCCTTCAACTGGTCGGGGGTATCCTCATAAATAAAGCTCGCCTCTAATTCATGTTGCATAAAACTGTCGGGACTATACGAGAATCCTTTTTCCTGTTTACGTTGCGAATACAGTCTGATCAGGTCACGGGCTATATCTTTGATTTTGCTCTTGGTACGCTCTTTCATTTTTTCCCACGCACCGGTCCCCAATTTGTTCAGGCGGGGAGTTTCTCCCTCCTTCCCTTTATACTTGGATATTTTATGCAGGGAATGAATGGAAACAAATACCACATCCTCATTCTGATAAATAAGTTTAATCACTTCCTGGGTAGTATTTCCATTCGGAATGCGTACCAATCCGCCAAAACGGCCTACACCATGATCTATATGTACCACAAAGTCACCCGGCTCAAACTGGCTCAACTCTTTTAAGGTCAATGCCACCTTACCGCTACGCGCCTTGTCGCTACGAAGATTGTATTTATGGAAACGGTCAAAAATCTGATGGTCTGTAAAAAAGCAGCTTTTCAATACATTATCTGTAAAGCCCTCATGTAAAGTCTTGTTGACCGGAATGAACGTGATATGATCACCACGCTCCTCAAAGATATCTTTCAGACGCTTTGCCTGCTTCTCACTATCGGTACATATATATAAGGTGTAACCTCGTTTCTGATAATCAGTGAATGAAGTGCTTACCAAATCAAAATTCTTATGAAAAATAGGCTGGACCATCGTATCGAAAGCCAACGTTGCCTGTGGAGTTCCTGTAGGTTTGTTACCAAATTCAATCCGTTTGAAATCCAAAGCCCGTACTGTAAATTCCGCCCCGTCTATCAGCTTCAGTTCCAAATTCATCAGTTCCGTCTTCTCTCCTTCGTATGCGGCAAGCGCCTGAGGAGAGAGTGCCTCCTCCCGTACTACCTGTATTCTTTCACGTACCCAAAGAAAGTCTTTCATTGCCAGAACTGTTTCCCGAGGAATGAATTCAAAGAAAGACACCCCGCTCTTGTCGGCGGCATTCGTCAGCTCGGGCACGATGGCAATGCTCTGTTTCTTCTCTTTCGAAAGCTGGTTTTCCACTTCAAAAGTACGGATGCTGTCTACCTCGTCACCAAAAAAGTCAATACGGTAAGGATACTCGGAAGCAAAAGAGAAGACGTCAATAATACTACCGCGTACAGCATATTGCCCCGGTTCATAAACATAATCCACATGCTCGAATCCGTAACCGGCCAGCACTTCCGTGATAAACTCTGTGTCCACATGCTCACCCACACCAAGTTTTAACGTCTTGTCCATCAGTACCTCTTGTGATACCACTTTCTCCGCCAACGCTTCGGGATAAGTCACCACACATAGCGGATCGCCTTTCTGTAAACGGCTCAACACTTCCGTACGCAGGATCTCATTGGCTGCATCTTTCTGCCCATATTTAACAGCCCGACGATACGAGGATGGAAAGAACAAAATATGCTCATCACCGTTCACCTGTGTCAGGTCATGATAAAAGTAACCCGCTTCCTCCAAGTCACCCAGTACAAATACAAATGTCTGTTTATTCTCTCTAAGAAAGGAGGAAACAAATAAAGCTGCCGCAGAAGCATGTAATCCTCCCAGGAAAATAGTCCTCACTGAGGAATCTTCCAATAACGCAGCCAGTCCCTTAGTGTTAGGATGACCGGCATAAACACGTTGCAATTCCGAAATATCCATATCTTTTTTTAAGATGGGGACAAAATTAAAGAAATATCTGATTACTTCCTCCTTTTTTTGCCAACTATTCAAGATTTTCCTATTTTTGTACGCTAATATATAACCCCATGGAAACAAAAGCAATAAACACAAAATTGAAAGGACACGCACGTGTAGATGTAGCTGATGTGCTACGCGGACTGGCAGTGATGGGAATCATCATCCTGCACTCTATCGAACATTTTAATTTCTACTCATTTCCCGATACAGCCGGACAAAGTGCGTGGCTGAACTTCTCGGACAAAGCCGTTTGGAACGGGTTATTCTTCATGTTCGGCGGAAAAGCATACGCCATATTCGCTTTACTTTTCGGTTTTAGCTTTTTTATTCAAGATGACAACCAACGCCTACGGGGCAATGATTTCCGTCTACGTTTTTGTTGGCGGTTAATTCTTCTTTTCCTGATAGGTAATATCAATGCCAGTTTTTTCACAGCGGAAGTACTGGTCCTTTATTCTTTAGTAGGTTTCATCCTGCCACTGACTTGCCGGCTGAAAGACAAATGGATATTTGCATTGGCATGTCTGCTATTGATCCAGCCATTGCCGCTTTATTATGTAATACGTGCCTGTCTCGATCCGGAATTTGTTACTCCGGCCATCCCCACCCGCAGCTTCTGGAATGCAACTTTTGCAGTGCAAAGCAATGGTAATTTTCTGGAAACCATCCGTGTCAATTTATGGGAAGGACAGTTGGCAAGCCTTGCCTGGGCCTGGGATCACGGACGGGTATTCCAAACAGCCGCCCTTTTCCTGCTCGGTATGCTGATAGGGCGCAAGGGACTTTTTTTGAAAGAGCACTTGAAGGTATGGAACAAGGTACTTGCAGGCTCACTCGTCGCATTTTTCCCTTTATATGGGTTGGGCAATATGCTACCGGACTTTATCACAAATAAATCCATTCTAACCCCTCTTTCACTAATCATCACCTCGCTTTCCAATTTTGCATTTATGCTGATTCTGGTATCCGGTGTCGTCTTCGCTTTTTACAAGACAAACTTACACGACGGATTAATGAAAATAACGCCATACGGAAAGATGAGCCTTACCAATTATATTACTCAAAGTATAGTAGGTTCCATGTTATACTACAACTGGGGATTTGCATTGCACAATCAGTTTGGTATCACAGCCAGCTGCCTGGCAGGAATAGTTTTCTTCATCTTGCAATTCTCTTTCTGCCGCTGGTGGATGAATCACCACTCTCACGGTCCGATGGAATATATATGGAAACGGGCAACCTGGCTGAAATAAGCCAAGAACCGAAGTCTGCCCGCATTTGTTTATAAAAGACATACAAATAGAACTTTAAAATATGCGCGAAGAAATCATAAAACTATTAGACCAATATCGGTTAAAAGAAGCATTATCCCAAATGACAGGATATGCCACCCATACTTCCGACTGGCAATTAAAGAATGAGCTAGAAGCCCTGCAAACGTCATACGACCTGATGCTGCAATATACTTCAAAAGGGATGAAAGATCCCAATAAAGTGGAAATATACCATAAAATGTTACGCACGGCATACGAACTGGCCGACCGTATCCATATAGCCGTACAGGCAACACAAAATTACGGAGCCTATTATGACACAATGCGCACTTTTGTCCAAAGCCCTCCTCACAGCTATGCCGAATTACAAATGCAACTGGAGGCGTATACAGAAGATATGGCTACAGCACCATTGATATATACCACCGAGGCCAAAAGAAATGAAGAAATGGATGCCATGAGAAAACGTCACGAAACAGCCGTAGACGAATTATTTGAAAAAATATGGGTATCCACCCGGTGGAGTGAATCGGAATATGCTGAAGCGCAAACTTTGTTCAACTCACTATTGATCCAAGTCAACGACCTTTCCATAATGGTCAGCGCCGTTACCATGAGCCTGCTGCAAATATTCGACATCCGCAAGTTCATGTTTCTATTGAACGCCTATACCCATCAGGATACCATGCTGAATCAGCGGGCTATTGCAGGGATCGCACTAACATGCTACTATTATGAAAAGCGTATCCTTCAATACCCTGAAGCCGTGTCGCGCATAAATGAACTGAATGAAAATTCCGAGTTCATCAAAAACCTGCATCATATCCAGATTCAATTATTGCAATCTTCCCGTGAAACCCGAAAGATAGACAAGAAGATGCGTGAAGAAATCATTCCCGAAATGATGAAAAATCCCAAACTTAATTTGGAAGGACTGGATGAAGATGCCGAAGATCATAATCCGGAATGGGAAGAATGGATTGACCGTTCAGGCATTACCGATAAATTGCGCGAATTAGGTGAACTGCAAATGTCCGGGGCAGATGTGTATATGAGTACCTTTTCACAGCTGAAACAATTCCCGTTTTTCCGCAAAATTTCTCACTGGTTCTATCCTTTTGACCCCCAATATCAGGATATCGCCAAATTATCTCTCGGAAATGACGAACAAAAAATCTCTCTGCTCAACATTTTGATGAATTCGGATGTATTCTGCAATTCCGACAAATACTCTTTTTGTTTTACCATGTTACAAATGCCGGAAAGCCAAAGGAATCTCATGCAGCAACAATTGAACGGACAACATGAAGCTTCTGAAGAACTGAAAGAACGCTTAAAAGAGATGTCACAATCAAAAGCTCGCGCTGAATTCGTGAGCCGGCAATACATTCATGACCTCTACCGTTTCTTCAAATTATGGTCAAGAAGACATGAAATACATGACATTTTTGAGGACACTCTGGACTTATGGAATAAAGAAGCATTGTTTCAAGCCTTGTTACACAAAGAGTATATCAACAAACTGGCAGATTACCTATTCACACACGACGACTTGGCAGAAGCCGGAATTCTCTATGATAAATCAATTGAATTATACAATCGTAAAAATGCCGAATTATGGCAGAAAGCAGGTTTCATTTATCAGAAAATCGGTTCCTATAAAAAAGCGATAGATTATTACCTGCAATCAGATCTGCTGATCCCTGATAATACATGGAATAACCGCCATTTGGCACAATGTTATAGAAAAGAGGGAAACTACCCAAAAGCTTTGGAATATTATAACAAGGTGGAACAGGCACAGCCCGACAGTCTGAATCTGGCACTACAAATAGGACAATGCCTGATGGCACTGGAACGATACGATGAAGCACTGGCTTATTTCTTCAAAGTGGAGTATCTGGATAAAAAGCCACAGAATGCCCGACGCGCCATCGGATGGTGTTCCTTCATTACCGGCAACCATCAACAAGCCAAGAAATATTACGACTTGCTGATATCCGAGCCCAAGCCCATTATGGAAGACTGGATGAATGCAGGACATGTGTATTATATCCTGAATGAAACAGAAAAATCAATAGAATATTATCGCAAAGCCCAGGAACTATGCGACAGTCATGATGAGTTTGTCCGCCTTTACCAAATAGATAAGAAAGACTTGATAAAGCAAGGCGCCAATGAAGTAGACTTGTTTATACTTCCCGATGAATTAATTTAAAGGATTATAAGATAAATCTATTCGGGATAGAAGTTTGGTATAATTATATAAAACTTCTATCCTGACCGGATTCTCATCATCCAGACGATAATTGGCATGCACATTATAAGTGCTTAAACCATGATTCATACAATATCCGATATCATTAGGTAAGGCTGTTCTATTCCTCAACTGCCCAAGATTCAATAAAAAATAGAAGAAACTATCCACCCCATCATAATCAATCACATAAGCCTGTAAATTCAGATTCGCCTGATAATTGATGTTATTATCATAATTATAATAAGTATGACAACTGGACACACTATCATTTGCCTCAGTAAAAACAGTCATCACCTCCTTCAACCGTCCCAACTGATCAAAAACATATTTTCCTTGCACTTTTTTCAAGAAACGATAATCGGAAGTAGCACGATAATCAGAATTGATAAAAATAGTATCTCCTTTATAATCATAGACAGTCTGTTTATCAGCTTCATAAACCTCCTCTCCTACCTTCAACATACAACGGGCCCTACTCTCCCTCGCCTTGCCTTTTCCTATTTGAAACGTAACATTGCAAAGCTTATTGCCGGTATTCAAACAATTCATCTGTCCGATGGTTATCTGGTCGCCCTCATACCTTACCGGGGTATCCCCATACTTTATAATTTTACCATCACGATCATATTCCAATTTCAAAACTTGTTCTTCCTCTCCCGTTAAATCGGTGACCTTAGTCACATATGTGTCAGCTTTTTTTTCTTTACAACCATCAACAACAAACAAGAGAACTAACAAAGAAATATATTTTACAAACAACTTTATTTTCATAAGTCAAGTATCATCTCTATGCAAATAAAATAAAAAATATTAGAACTAAGTACAATTTGGAGCTTTTTAACTCAACTTCTTTACCCCCACTCTGTTTTAAACAGCAATTATAATAAGAAAGAAATATGGAATGGGTTATACATCTTTTGAGACAGCATTCAGAACTGGCGATTTTTCTGACAATCGCCGCAGGCTTCTGGATTGGAAAAATGAAAATAAAACAATTCAGTTTGGGAATCGTCACCAGTGTATTGCTAGTAGGGGTATTAGTGGGACAGCTTAACATTACAATAGAAGAACCGGTGAAATCCGTGTTTTTTCTTTTATTCCTTTTTGCTATCGGATACAAAGTGGGACCACAATTCTTTCGCGGACTGAAAAAAGATGGTTTACCTCAAGTAGGATTCGCCGCGCTCATGTGTGTAGGTTGTTTGATTATCACTTGGTTATTAGCTATCTTAATGGGATATAATGCCGGTGAAGCAGCCGGGTTACTGGCCGGAGCACAAACTATCTCTGCCGTCATAGGAGTAGCAGAAGATACCATAAACGGACTCAACATATCCTCTTCCCAAAAAAGTGATATGATTAATATCATTCCCGTGGCATATGCTGTAACTTACATTTTCGGTACGGCAGGCTCTGCCTGGGTCCTCTCTTCTTTAGGTCCTAAAATGTTGGGAGGATTAGAAAAAGTGAAAGCCGCTTGCAAAGAGTTGGAAACCCGGATGGGTACCAGTGAAGCCGACGAGCCCGGGTTTGAACAGGCCCGCCGTCCGGTAGTTTTTCGTGCTTACCGCATAGAGAACGATTGGTTTGGCAACGGCAAAACTGTTGACCAACTAGAATCCTATTTTATTTCACAAGGGAAAAGACTGTTTGTTGAAAGAATGCGACATAGAGCTTCCATTGTCAATGATATTATTCCCGGACAATTATTACAAAAAGGGGACGAAGTGGTACTGAGCGGAAGAAGAGAATTCGCCATTGGTGAAGAAGACTGGATTGGAGAAGAAATCGTCGATCCGCAACTGCTTGACTTCCCTGTGGAAGTACTCCCTGTCATGATACACAAAAAACCATATTCCAACCAAAAATTGGACTTCATACGCCGTCAAAGCTTTATGCATGGCGTCAGTATACGCCGTATTAAACGGGCAGGCATTGATATCCCTGTTTTCGCACAAACCACTATCGACTGCGGAGATACTTTGGAATTGGTCGGCCTGAAAAAAGAGGTGGAATCTGCTGCAAAAGAACTAGGATACATAGACCGCCCCACCAATGCCACCGATATGATATTTGTAGGACTCGGCATTTTACTGGGAGGTATCATCGGAGCACTTGCAATCCATATCGGCGGAGTACCTATTAGCCTGAGCACTAGTGGAGGAGCCTTGATAGCCGGATTAGTATTTGGCTGGTGGCGCAGCAAACGCCCTACCTTCGGACAAATACCGGAATCCTCTTTATGGGTGCTGAATAATGTAGGCTTGAATATGTTCATCGCCGTAGTCGGCATTTCTGCAGGACCCAGTTTTGTACAAGGACTAAAAGAAGTAGGTCCTATGTTGTTTATCATAGGTGCGTTGGCCACCTCCTTGCCTCTATTATTAGGGCTGATTCTAGCCAGATATGTATTCAAGTTCCATCCCGCCCTCTCTTTGGGGTGCACGGCAGGAGCCCGTACTACCACTGCTGCATTGGGCGCCATACAAGAAGCAGTAGGCAGCGAAACACCTTCTTTAGGATACACCGTGACCTACGCCGTAGGAAATACACTACTCATTATATGGGGAGTGGTCATTGTATTATTAATCAACTAAAAAACTAAACTCATACATTATGGAATATTTAAGTGATAAAAGCAGCGTTGCCCGAATGGACAAGAATTTGGAAAAGATCAGTCCCTTCGAATTAAAAAACCGTTTGATTGAAATGGCAGATGAAAGTGTGAAGAAAATGGCGCACGTCATGCTGAATGCAGGCAGAGGTAATCCCAACTGGATTGCAACGGAGGCTCGTGAAGCATTCTTTGCCTTGGGCGGTTTTGGCATTGAAGAGTGTCGCCGGGTCATGGACATGCCCGAAGGCATTGCCGGTATTCCTCAAAAAACAGGCATAGCCCAACGTTTTGAGGAGTACCTGAAAAAGCATGAAGGAAATGCGGGGACAGATCTATTGAAACGTACCTATAATTATATGCTGATGGAACATGCAGCCGATCCGGACGAACTGGTACACGAATGGACCGAAAGTATTGTAGGCGACCAATATCCTATGCCTGACCGCATCTTGAAATATACAGAAATTCTAGTACAGGATTACCTGAATCAGGAAATGTGCAACGGGCAACCCCCGCAAGGTAAATTCGATTTATTCGCCACCGAAGGCGGAACAGCAGGGATGTGCTATGTATTCGACTCGCTGGAAGAAAATTTCCTGCTACACAAAGGAGATAGTATAGCATTGATGGTTCCTATCTTTACACCCTATATAGAGATACCCGAATTGACACGTTACGATTATGATGTGCTCAATATTCCTGCAAGTACTCTAAATGAAGAAGGACTTCATACCTGGCAATACAAAGTGGAAGATATCAATAAACTGCGAGACACGAAATACAAAGCCTTGTTTATTGTCAATCCGAGCAATCCACCCAGTTATCAGTTGAACAAAGAATGCGTAGATGCCCTGAAAGACGTAGTAACACGCTGGAATCCCAATCTGATGATTATAACAGATGATGTATATGGTACTTTTGTTCCCGGATTCCGCAGCCTGATGGCTGATTTGCCACAGAACACAATTTGTGTCTACTCTTTCTCCAAATATTTCGGAGCGACCGGTTGGCGCCTTGCTGTAATTGCCTTACATGAGAAAAATGTATTCGACAGAATGATTGCCAATCTGCCCCGCAAACGAAAAAGCGAACTAACCAAACGGTATGGCAGCTTGAGTATGCAAGTAGAAAACATGAAATTCATTGACCGTATGGTAGCAGACAGCCGTCAAGTAGCCTTGAACCATACAGCAGGACTGTCCTTGCCACAACAAATGCAGATGTCACTCTTTGCTTCTTTTTCATTGCTGGACAAAGAAAATACATATCGTCATGCCATGCTTAATTTAATCCATACCCGTCTGAAAGCATTATGGGACAACACAGGATTCATTCTCCCCGACGATCCACTAAGGGCCGGTTATTATTCAGAAATAGACATGCTGGTATGGGCCAAGAAATTTTACGGAGATGAATTCGTACAACATCTGCAGACAACTTATAATCCATTGGACGTAGTATTCCGCCTTGCCAATGAAACAGGCCTGGTCGTATTGAATGGTGGTGGATTCGACGGACCCGAATGGAGTGTACGTGTATCACTTGCCAACCTGAACGAGAAAGATTATATCAAAATCGGACTCAGTATCCGCAGAATTCTGAATGAATATGCTGACAAATGGAAATCTGAAAAGAAATAAAAAATTAAGAACGTCCGCCGTGAAGTCTGCTTGACCTAACCGGCGGATTTCTTTTTTATATAAAGGTTTTTTGGATTATTTATTCCAAACCTTATCCCTACTTTAAAATAAAATCCCTAGCTTTGCAGATTGAAAAAGGAATTAGATTATGAAGCATATACGGAGCACTTTTTTTCTTCTAACCACTTTATTTATAATGGCTTCATGTGGCGAAGACCGCAGTGGGGAATACTATGCATTAATTGGAGAGAATGTATGGATAGAACAAATAATGAAAGAGCATTATTTGTGGTATGACAGTATTCCGGCAATAAAGGAAACGGACTATTTTGCCGAACCGGAAGACTTCCTGCAAAAATTGGTTTATACCAAGGCACAAAACGGAAAAGGAGACCCGTATTCGTATATAGAAATAAAGGACGCTTCCGATGCGGCACGTTCCTACCTGCAACGTACTTCTACTTACGGATTTGATTTTGAATTAATGACCGATCCCACCGGAATCTCATCACACGTATTTGCCCGTATTTTATTCGTACTGCCCAATTCACCGGCCTCAGAAGCCGGATTGGAACGAGGGAACTGGATATCAGCCATTGGCAAAGAAGAACTGACCAACAATAATTACGGATATCTGATGGAAGGCGGCAATACAACTTTCGCCAGAGAAAGCTTGGTTTTTGATGAGGAAGGCAATTCCAGCTGGATTGCAACAGATACAGTCAAAGTAGCGGCATCACGCCCCGTAGAATTGAATCCGTTCTATATAGATACAGTATATGAAGTATCCGGAAAAAAAATAGCCTATATGGTCTACAATGAATTCAGTACAGGCCCCAATAACCAGGCAACAGATACAGAATACAGGGAACAGATGAAACAGATATTCGCCCGGTTCAAGGGACAGTCACCCGATGCTTTTATTCTGGACTTACGCTACAATCCCGGTGGTTATTTGAGTTGTGCCACAGATTTAGGAAGTTATCTGGCACCTGCGGCAGATCTAGGGAAAGTATTTTGCACAACTTTGTATAATGACATCAGTGACCCGCAAAAAATTGATTTCCCTCTCAATACAGGACTTGCTTCCGAAAACTTGAACTTAAGCAAGCTCTACGTACTGACAAGCAAATTTACTGCATCGGCCTCAGAAGCAGTCATAAATTGTCTCCGTCCATATATAGGTACAGAAAATGTAGTGGTAATAGGTGAAACGACTGTTGGCAAAAATGTAGCCATGGAACCATACCAAGATGAGCGTTACAACTTTATTTTATGGCCGGTTGTGGCATACGTTCTCAACTCGGCAGGACAAGCCAACTATGTAAATGGAATCACCCCCGATTTCACATTGAGCGAACGTAACCTCATCTCCCCTCTCTACCCACTGGGAAACACCAAAGAGTATTTATTGAAGAACACTATAGCTTATATTACGACAGGAAATATGCCCGACCTGCCACAAACAGAAGAACAAGTATCAAAAGGAAAAATTATCTATAACTCACTGATTCGAAGAAGTATGAACGGCATACGGCTACGGTAGTCCGATTTATCCAGATACAACGCCCTATTTATTAAAGACCGTGTTTAATGCATTTTAAACATGGTCTTGTTTTTTCTGAAAAGAGAACTTATTAAAAACAAAACGGGCATAACAAATGTTATGTACCCAAATAACCATTAAAAACCTGACTTAACAATGAAAAAAGTATTTATTGCAGCAGCTTTGGCTGCCATGATTGTTTCCTGTGGCTCTAAAGGAAACAAAAGTGCTGAAATAATAGCCGAAAGTGAAAGTGACTCTATTTTCGCTGTGAACGACAGCACACTGGGTGAATTACAAACATATAGCTATGAAGGTATTCTGCCAGCTGCCGATGCCGAAGGTATCAACTATCAACTGACACTTCAGGAGGCAGGCCAAGACTCACTGGGCACGTACAATCTGACGACCACTTATTTAGGAACAAAAGATGGTAACCAGGCATTTACCGACAGTGGTACAGTTGTAACTATTATTGGAATTCCTAATGACAGCACCGCTATCGTTTATCAATTAATTTCCGCTACTCCGGGACACGAAAAGACAAACTTTCTGGCAGAGGGTGACAGTGCACTGACAATGATTGGCAAGGACTTCAAGAAAGCTGTTTCTAAACTAAATTACACTTTAAAAAAGAAACTCTAATTAACCTGGCTGCAAAAAAATTCACTAAAGAACAGACTGTTAGTGAACAAAAACATAAGCTGGCCGTTGTATGAGAGAAACTAGACGAAAAACAATTAGTATTAACTTAAACAAAAACTTGACATGAAAAAATTAATTCCTATCCTACTGGCGGTCTTTGCCTTGGTATCTTGCGAGAAAGACCCGGACATGGACAAATTGGACAATGAGTATCTGGTATTCACCAGTCATGACACTAGTACTAAGTTCAATGAATTCAGTACTTATTATATCCCTGACAGCATCCTGATCATCGGTGACAAGAAAGACCCTGAATACTGGAAGGACGAGAATGCACAGATCATCATCAATGCATTCAAGACTAAGATGAACGCTGCCGGCTACACCGCAGCTAATAAAGACGAAGCCGACCTCGGCCTACAGGTAAGCTACGTAGCAAGTACTTATTATTTCCACGGTTACTATAATGACGGCCCCTGGTGGGGCTATTATCCCGGTTATTGGTATCCCGGCTACTGGGGCGGCAATTGGGGAGGTGGATGGTACTATCCCTATCCTATCACTTACAGCTATAGCACCGGTTCATTGCTGGCCGACATGATTAATTTAAAAAATGCTCCGGAAGGACAAAAAGAAAAATTAACTGTTGTCTGGAATGCATACATCAGCGGGTTGCTGGGCGGAAGTGGCAGTTTGAATGTAAACCGTACAACTACTGCCATCAACCAGGCATTCACTCAGAGTCCTTATCTGAAAAAATAAACGTAAGTGAAACAAGTATTCATTTAAAATAAAAAGGAAATATGAAAACTATAAAAT
>ENA-OZYK01000404-OZYK01000404.1-human-gut-metagenome-genome-assembly--contig:-NODE-404-length-14055-cov-5.530929_pt1 | contig 14055 bp, 10 predicted proteins | sample MGYA00243633_ERZ654123 | MGnify/ENA primary metagenome ERZ654123 (study PRJEB26926, sample SAMN06165067) | human gut metagenome | biome: ENVO:00009003; feature: ENVO:2100002; material: ENVO:00002003...
CTCCTGGAACAAGGATGGCGTCAAGGATGCCGACGAGGCCAACTCCTTCACCGGCAAGATCGCCCGCGCCCAGGTTCAGTGATTTTCGCTGATTAGCGCATACTAAAAGGCCGCCGCTCCGATTCATTCGGAACGGCGGCCTTTCGCTTATTCCAAGGGATTTACTTGATTACCCACGCAGAGGTGTCGGTGGGAAGTTGGCCGTCGGGAGTCAGCGGGCCGGAAGTGAGCACCACAGAGCCTTCGGGCAGTGAGACCGGGGCAGTACCAAAGTTAGTAACCGAGGTGAACGTGCGTCCCTCAACCGCCGCACGGCGGTACGCCACCACGTCCGCTCCCATATCCACCTGCTCGGCGGTGGTGTCGCGCGTGGCGGTCAGCGACTCCTGACGAATCGCCAACGCCGCATGATACAACGCGAACATCGAATCCGGGTCGGCCTGCTCCACGTCCACCGCGTAATCCTTGAACCACAGCGGCTGCGGCAGGTGCGGGTCGGCGGCCGGCGTCACGCCATCGGCGCGAACCGCAGGGGAGAAGCCGAAGGAAGCGCCCGTGCCGAACTGGCCGGCGGCGCACAGCGGCACATGGTTCTCGCCGGTGCCATCATCGGCCGGAATCGGTCGGCTGAAATCAGCCAAGGCTGGCTTGTCGGCGGCGGTCCAAGGCAGAGGCACGCGGCAACCGTCGCGGCCCTTGTCCATCGTGTTGCGGGCGGTGTGGAAAGCGGTCGGATCCTCCAGCCGATCCCACGGAATATCGGCAACCTCGAACAGACCCAGCTCCTCGCCCTGATAGATGTAGGCGGCACCGGGCAGGCCAAGCTCCATCAGCGCGGCGGCGCGGGCGCGGCGGGTGCCGAGCTCGCGATCCTCGGGATACGTGGTGCCGTTGCGCAGCAGCCAGTCGTGCGGCAACTGGTGGTAGGGCGCGCCCTTGATCTGCGGCAGACCGTAGCGGGAGGGGCTGCGCGGCACGTCATGATTGTTCATCACCCACGTGGTGGTGGAACCGTTGGTTTCCTCGGCGGCCTTAAGACCTGCGGCGATGGCTGCGCGGAACTCGTCGGCATACCAGTTGGCCTGCGCGAAGTCGAAGTTGAAGGACTGGCCCAGCTCGTCCATCGAAGCGTACAGGTGCTGGTGCTCAGGCACCACCCACGCCTCGGCCACGGCAAAGCGCGGCGGGTTGTATTCGTTGAACACCTTGCGCCACTCGCGGTAGATGTCGTGCACCTCACGACGGTCGAACAGCGGGTGGCTGAAGTCATGATTCAGCACGCCGACCACGCTGTATTCGCGGCCGAGCTCTTCCAACGGCTTGGATTCGAGATCCTTGGCCAGGCCGTGCGCCACGTCGATGCGGAAGCCGTCGGTGCCGTGGTCGGACCAGAAACGTAGGGTCTTCTTGAACTCCTCGTGGATGTCCGGATTCTTCCAGTTGACGTCCGGCTGCGCCTTGTCGAACAGGTGCAGATACCACTGGCCGTCGGCCACGCGCGCCCAGGCCGGGCCGCCGAAGAAGGATTGCCAGTCGTTGGGCGGCAGTTCGCCGTGCTCGCCGCGGCCGTCGCGGAAGATGTAGCGGTCGCGCGCCGGGGAGCCGGGCTCGGCGGCGAGGGCCTCTTGGAAGAACACGTGCTTGTCGGCGGTGTGGTTGGGCACGATGTCCACGATCACTTTGATGCCGGCCTCGTGCGCGGCCTCGGCCATCGCGTCGAAGTCGTCCATGGTGCCTAGGCGCGGGTCGACGTTGCGGTAGTCGATCACGTCGTAGCCGCCGTCCGCCAGATCCGAGGGGTAGAACGGGGAGAGCCAGATCGCGTCGACGCCGAGGTTCTTCAGGTAATCCATCTTCTCGGTGACGCCGGCGATGTCGCCGAGTCCGTCGCCGTTGACGTCCTTGAAGCTGCGCGGGTAGATCTGGTAGACGACGGCCTGCTTCCACCAGTCGTCATTGAGGTTGTTGGCGGTCATGCCGATTCCTTCCTGTTCCGGGTGCGTTGTGGTTGGGTTGTTCCGGTTGTGCTCGAACTGCTGTGTGAAGGCCCAACCGTTGTATTGATGATGACAACGATATCATGTGAATTACGCATGCAAAAGTCGATTTATCGGCGTTTTGCGGTGGTAACGTAGTCACGCCTGCGCGGACGCTGCTGTTGCGGCAGGCGGCGCGGTGGTTTCGCGCAGTATTAGCGGAGTGTCCGGCCGTACGAATGCCGGTTCGATTGACTTGCCCGCAATGGCATCCAATACCATGTGCCCGGCGGCCACGCCCATTGCGAACGGGTCCTGATGCAGTGTGGTCAGTCCCACGGCGGCGGACAGGGTGGAATCGTCGAAGCCGATGATGGAGATGTCCTGAGGTACCCGCCGCCCGTATTGACGCAGGCGATACAGCACGGGTGCGGCCATTTCATCATCCTCAAAACAGAAGGCGGTGATGCTGGGGGAGGCGTTCAGTACGGCGTTCAATGCCGCGTTGCTTTCGCCAAGACCGCGTTGAATGCTCAGGGGCGTTAGCTCGATCCCCGGATGGGCGGCAGCGGCATCAATGACGCCCTGCAAACGAGCCTCGGCACTGTAGCGCATGTTGGTTTCGGTCGGGGCGCTGCCGACGAACGCGATATGCCGGTGGCCGAGTGCAATCAGGTGCTCGATGGCCGAACGTGTGGCGGCGTAATCGTCAATGCTCACGCCTGCGTCGAACCCATCGGTGGAGGGAATGTTGATGCCGACAATCGGCACGTGCATATGCTTCAGTCGCTCCACTTCAGCCGGCTCAATGTCGAAGGAGCTGACAATCACCGCATCCGCATTGCGTCGCACGGGCAAATCCGCAAAGAAGTCATGGCGCTCGGCGGCGTTGCGCATGGGGTAGGGCACAGTGTCGTAGCCGGAGGGGCGCAGCGCCGAGTCAAGGCCGGCGAAGATGTTTGCATTGAACCAGGTGGTGATGGTCTCGCTGGCCAGCAGCGCAATGCGGAACGACTGGCCGGACTTCAGTGCGGCGGCCGAGCGAGAGACGGAGTAGTCGAGCTTTTCGGCCGCGGTCATCACTCGGTCTCGAGTCTCTGGAAGCACTAGATCCGGCTTGGCGAAGGTTCGGGACACCGTGGATACGGAAACGCCGGCCTCGCGGGCCACCGCTTGAATGCTTGCCTTGGTCATAGCCGTCGCTCCTTCGCCGTCGCGAACAATCATTGTCATGACAACGATAACATGCCCATAACAAGTCGTCGTCTTCGGCTATCTCGATTACGAGGGGCTGATTTAGACCAATTTCCCATTGCCGGAATCGATCACCGCTTCTCTCGGCGCATCACGGCGGCTAGGGACTGCACGCGTGGCAGGTCGAAGACCTCGTCGGTATGTACCACGTGGCCTGAGCTGTCCGCCAGCGGCACGCGCCAGTTCGAATACTCTCTGGAAGTGCCCGGCTGATTCTGGGAGCGGCATTCGCCCACGCCGTCCACCAGCGCTGCCTGCAGCAGCAGCGACGGCGTATCGGTGAGCATGGCGTGCATCGCTTCCACGATTTCCTGCACATGGCCTTCCACATCATCCGCCACGGTCTGCGAGATATAGCCGTTCTCCACCAGACGGTTCATCATGGCCGTGCGCTCGGCCATCGCCGAGGCGGCGAATGCCTCCACCGGCTCGCTCAGGAGATGCAGCTCCTCGCGCAGCTTGACGTGTGCGAAGTTCAGGTAGCCGGCGGTGGGTGGCAGATCGTGCGTGGTCACCGAGGCCAATGCCTGTTTGCGATAGTCCTTGGGTGCGCGGTACGGGTCGCCGGCGTTCGGCGAATCGTCCACGCGGTTGAACCATTCCACGTCAGTGCCGAGCACGCCGTGATCGGCCAGAATGCGGCGCACGTAATCCGGTACGGTGCCCAGATCCTCGCCAACCACCATGCCTCCGGCGCGCGTGGCCTCGATGGCCAGTACTCCCAACATCGCCTCGTGGTTGTACGTCACGTATGCGCCGTTGCGGGCACCGAGCCCCTGCGGAATCCACCACAGGCGGAACAAGCCCAGCACATGGTCGATGCGCACCGCGCCCGCGTGCTCGTACATCGAATGCACCATCTCGCGGTACACCTGGTAGCCGGTGGCCTCCAGGTAGCGCGGGTTGAACGGTGGCTGGCCCCAATCCTGGCCCTGCTGGTTATAGAAGTCCGGCGGGCAGCCGACCGTGACGCCACCTGAGGCGAAGCGTTCCGGATTGGCCCAGGCATCCGCGCCGAGCCCGTGCACGCCCACGGCCATGTCCTGCATCAGCCCCAGCGTCATGCCGTGGTCCAGCGCCTCCTGCTGCGCGGCGTTCACCTGCTCGGCAGCGATCCACTGCAGCCAGCGGTTGAACTCGAACAGGTCGTGGTGCTCCTCGACGAGCTGGCGCACGGCCGGGTCGTCGATGGTCTTCTCGAAGAACCAACGGTTCTCGCCCCACGGCGCGCCCCATACCTCGAAGCACAGGCACCATGTGGCGAAGGAATCGAGGTCCGGGCCGGCGGTGGTCTTGAAATGCTCGAATTCGAGCTCGCGCTTGTTGTTGCGGCCCGCTTCGAAGATCAGGCGCAGCGCCGGGCGCTTGGCCTCCCACGCCGCGTTGATGTCCATCGGGGTCGATTCGTCGTTGCGCGCGGCCACCGAATCATGCAGCGCATCCACCTGCGCGCGCACGTCGGCCGGCAGTGTGGCATATTCGGGGATATCCTGCGGCCGGATGTACGTCACGTTGAGGAATCGGCGCGATTCCGGTAGATACGGCGATGGCTCAAGCGGCGGAATCGGCGCGCCGGCGTGAATCGGATTGATGAGCATGAAGTCGGCCTTGGACTTCTCGGCGGCATCTGCCAAAAGACGCTTCAGATCGCCGTAATCGCCGATGCCCCACGATTCGCGGGACCGCACGGAATACATCTGCGTCATCCAGCCCCACCGCTGGTGCTCGGCGACCGCCTCCGGCACGGGAATGCGCGCGGGGGCGGCGATGATGGCCGCCTTGCCCTCGCGCCCGTCAACCGTGACGGTCAGCGTGTGGTAACCCATCGGCAGGTCGGGTGCGATGGTCAAGTCCGGCTTGCCGGAATTGAGGTTCGGCAGCAGGGCAAAGTGGCCAAACGCGGTGCCGTCCTCCAGTTCGATGGAGGCGGTGATGTCCGCGTCCGACGAGCAGTTCAGGGTGATGCCGGTCGGTTTGCCGGTGGTGGCGACGATGGTGGAGGGGAGCAAACGTTTGCTGTTTTCCACCTCAAGTTGGGTCATGGAGCGTACGATGGCCTCGTCGCTGGATGCGTCCACGTCGAGGGCCTTGAGTACGGCGACCAAGGCCGCGTCGCTGATTTCGGTGTAGGTGCCGAGCTGGTCGATGAATGAGGTGGCAAGTCCGCAGGCTTTGGCGAGCTTGATGAGCGGGCGGGCGAGTCGTTCCGTGCTTTCCGCGCGCTGCGGGGCACCGGAAGCGGCGTTGTTGGTGGTGTCTGCGATGGTGCCGGTGCTGGTTGCTGCGTCGTTGCCGTATGCGTCGGTCATGATGACTCCTTGCTTGCAAATCGGGTACTGCTAGTCGTTTGCATTGCTGTTCGAGGGCCGCTCTGCGTTGAGGTTCCGGCAACCTGACAGACCAATGTTCGAGCTGTTCTGCCTCTACCGTAACTCATATTGACAACGATTGCAATACATTCGGTGAGTTGGACGAGGCTAGAGGTGTTGGTGTTTGTCGTGATGGCCCGTTGACTATCCCCAGTCGACTTTGCCGACAGCCTCGCCGGCGGAGGTGAGGTCGAACGGGTTTAACCAAACACGACGAACGATTGCGGGGAGAGCGTCAGCTGCCCGCCGCTCACGGCCGGTTCACCAAGACTGAGCAGCACGTCGGCGTCGGAAGAGAGCTCGTCCGGCAGGTATTCCGTGAGGAATGAGGCGATTGAGGCACCTGAATCGGCGTTGAAATAACTGGAATCGCCTTCGTGCTCCATAGGCGTGTCGGTATTGCGCAGCAACAGGTTGTAGCCGTTCGGGTGGCCGTCCCGGCGCCAGTCGAGGTAGAGGTCCATGTCGAAGCCGGCCTGCATCGATTCGTTCGGATGGCCTGGACGCCATCGGCGGACCGACCTGGGTGGATTCCGATAAGGCGGCCGTATGGGTGACCAACTGGGACACCGAGCGCAACGGCTCCTCGCTCACCACCCGTGACGGCACCTGGCACTGCGCGCAACGCTGGACCGCCATCCGCGGCATGATCGGCTGCCGCAACGCCGTGGCCGGCACCTTCACCGCCACCGTGGCCAAGGGCTCGGCCGTCGCCCTATACGCCGGCGCGACGCCCGCAAACTGGGCCGGCACCCGGAAATACGATCCGTCCGATCCCGCCTGGTTCACCGGCGAAACACCGCATAAGGGCGATGACACCGCCGCCAAGTCCGCCGATTCCGCAGCGTCCGCCAAGTCAGGCGACGCCAAGTCCGGAAAGGCAACGTCCGATGCCATCCGCCGCGCCGCAACGCTCGCCGCCATCCTCCTGCCCGTCATCGTCGGCGTCACGTTCATGGCGATAGCTCGCAGGAACGGCAAAGCCCAGTCCGACAACAGCGGCCCGAATAACGACTGATTCGGCCCCGCTCAGCCGCGCACCCGCGGCGCGGCGGTGGAGTCGCGTACCAGCAGTTGCACGGGGAAGATCTCGTGCGGCTGGTCCAGGGTGCGCCCCTCGATAAGGTCCAGGGCCTTGCGCGCGGCGGCGACGGCCATGTCGTACGGCTTCTGGCGCACGGTGGTCAGCCCCACCTCGCCCGAGAACGTGCTGTTGTCGAATCCGGTGACGGACAGGTCGGTCGGAATCGCCATGCCGCATTGGCGCAGGCGGAAGAACAGCGGAATCGCCAGCGAATCCTGATGGAAGCACAGGGCAGTCGGGGCGTCGTCGCGCGCGAGCAGCGCGGTGAGGGCGGCGTCGACCGGATCGTCGCCGGCCTGCATGTCCATCGTCTGGCCGGTCACGCCGTCCAGTTCGCTGCACGCCTCCAGGAATCCGGTGACGCGGTTGTGCGAGCTGAAGCCCATCGTGGCATCGAACGTCTCGTACAAATACAACAGGTTGCGGTGGCCGAGCGTGGTCAGATGGCGCACGATCAGCCGGATGCCGGCCTTGTCGTCGATGCCCACGGAGGCGGTGAACCCCTGCGAGGCCGTGTTGATGCCGATGAGCGGGATCCGCGTGGTGTTGAGTCGCCTGATTTCGGCCGGGGTGATGGCGAACGACGAGACGATGACCGCGTCCGCGTTGCCGCGCACCGGCAGTTCGTCGAAGAACTCCTCGCGCGCGCCCGCGTCGCCGATCGGTTGGATGACCAGATCGTAGCCGGCCGATCGCAGCACTTCGTTGAGGCCTTCGATGATGCGCGAGGTGAACCAGTCGAGCTTGCTGCTGCCCACCAGCAGCGCCACGCGGTGGGAGCGGCCCGATTTGAGGATGCCGGCCATGCGGGATACCGAGAAGTCGAGTTGTTGGGCGGCCTCCATCACCTTGGCGCGCGTTTTGGCGGAGACCATGTCAGGGCGGGAGAACGCGCGGGAGACCGTGGCGGTGGAGACGCCTGCTTGCCTGGCGACGTCCTCGATGCTGGCTTTCATGGCCCCTCCCGGTTTTTCAAAGTTGACGGTGTGACAAACTTCTCTTCATTGTAAATCATTGCAGTACGTTTTACGACAGTCATAGTGCAATGGGTTGCGATATTGCGACACGCCGAAAATATAGACCAATATGGTCTCAATAGCTTTGGAATGTAACAGGTTGCAAATGTAACGGTTTGCATGGCTGAGAAAGCCGGGTTGCCGAACTAGTTCGACACCCGTATGCTGAACCGTGTTCACTTAGAGCTTGCGAGGAAGTAAGGGAGATAATGAAGATCAAGAAATCTCTCGCCGCGCTGACTGCAACCGTGAGCATTATGGCACTTGCAACCGGTTGCAGTTCGAGCGGTTCGTCAGGCGTCGTCGACACCCAGGCCGACAAGGGCCTGGCCGTCATGGGCGACACCATCACCTACGACCCCAACCACTTGGTCAACGACGGCCAGCCCATCGAACTGGGCTACTGGTCCTGGGGCGACGAAAGCACTGACCCGGTGATCTCCATGCTCCACGAGTACGAGAAGATCCACCCGAACGTCACCTTCAAGATCTCGCAGGTGGCTTGGAGCGACTACTGGGTCAAGACCCCGCTCTCGCTCAAGGGCAACAAGAACGCCCCCGTGCTGTTCAACGTCCACAACTCCGAGGATGCCCTGCTCCGCCCGCACGCCGTCCGCCTCGACGGCGCCAGCGACTGGCGCATCTTCCACCAGGTGGTGCTGCCGATGAGCCGCAATTCCATCGCCGCGCTCGCCATCTTCACCTTCCTGTGGAACTGGGAGGACTACCTCTGGCCGTTCCTCATGATCACCGATGACGACAAGCAGCTGTTGTCGGTGGGCCTCAAGATGTTCTCCGGCCAGTACGGCACCGATTACGGCGGACTGTTCGCCGCCACCTCCGTGACCATCATCCCGGTGGTCATCGTCTACCTGGTGTTCCAGAAGCAGTTCATCGCCGGCATCGCCACCGGCTCTGGCAAGTAAACCCGGCCGGTTTCGGCCGAATCCGAACCGCGCCGCAGTCTCCCACCAGTCCCGGGGAGCCGCGGCCGCATCACTCGTATCATCGTGAATAACCGTACAGAAGGGGTAACCATGGCACAGTCACCACAACTCAAGCAGTCGTCTCCGACCTCGCCCGATCCGCAGGACTTCCGCCTCGACGCCACGCCGGCCATGCGCGCCGACAATGTGGTGTCCGGCGAGCACTGGCGCATCGGACTCATCACCGATTCGCTCGTGCGATTCGAATGGTCCGATTCCGGCGTATTCGAGAACCGCCCGACCCAGACCGTCCTGAACCGCGATTTCGGTAGCCCAGTCGAACGCCGCGTCACCGAGCGTGACGGCCGCGTCATCATCGACACCGCGGCCCTGACCATCGTCTACGACCAGCAGCCGTTCAGCAAGGAAGGCCTGAGCGTGGTCGTCAAAGGCGTGGCCGACACCCAGTTCAACACCTGGCATTACGGCGACGCCCAGCGCGGCAACCTCAAAGGCACCGCCCGCACGCTGGACGAGGCGGACGGCGCCATCGAGCTTGACAACGGCGTGATCTCGCGCGACGGCTGGGCCGTCATCGACGATTCCGCCGCCAACATCATCATCGAAACCGACACGGTGAACGGCAAGGCGAACCCGTTCGGCACCTGGGTATCCCCGCGCGCCACCGCCGAAACGGACTTGTACTTCTTCGGCTATGGCCACCGCTACATCGAGGCCGTACGCGACTTCTATCGCCTGACCGGCCCCACGCCGCTCCTGCCGCGCTTCGCCATGGGCAACTGGTGGAGCCGCTACTACCGGTACACGCAGGACGGCTATCTGGCCCTGATGGACCGCTTCAAGCGCGAGGGCATCCCGTTCACCACCTCCGTGATCGACATGGACTGGCATCGCGTGGACGACGTGGACCCGAAGTACGGTTCCGGCTGGACCGGCTACTCGTGGAACCGCGAACTGTTCCCCGACCCGCCGGCCTTCCTCGCCGACCTGCACCGGCGCGGCCTGCGCACCACACTGAACGTCCACCCGCGCGACGGCGTGCGCGCGTTCGAGGACGCCTACCCCGAAGTCGCCAAGCGCGTCGGCATCGACCCGGCCACCGAGGAGAACGTGGAATTCGACCTCACCAACCCGGACTTCGTGGACGCCTATTTCGACATGCACCACCGCATGGAGGCCGAAGGCGTCGACTTCTGGTGGCTGGACTGGCAGCAGGGCGGCGTGACCCGCGAGAAAGGTCTCGACCCGCTGTGGATGCTCAACCACATGCACTACCTCGACTCAGGGCGCGGCGGCAACTGGCCGCTCACCTTCTCCCGGTACGCCGGCCCCGGCTCCCACCGCTACCCGGTCGGCTTCTCCGGAGACACGATCGTGACCTGGGAATCGCTCGCCTTCCAGCCGCAGTTCACCGCCACCGCTTCCAACATCGGGTATGGCTGGTGGAGCCACGACATCGGCGGCCACATGTTCGGCTACCGCAACGAAGAGCTGGAGGCCCGCTGGTACCAGCTCGGCGCGTTCAGCCCGATCAACCGACTGCATTCGTCCAACTCGCCGTTCTCCGGCAAGGAGCCGTGGAACTTCAACCGTGACGTGAGCGCCGCGATGGTGGACGCGCTGCGTCTGCGCCACGCGATGATGCCGTACTTGTACACCATGAACTACCGTGCCGCCGAAGCCGGCCGTCCGCTGGTCGAGCCGATGTACTGGCAGAACCCGGATACGCCGGACGCCTACGAGGTGCCGGACGAGTTCCGCTTCGGCACCGAGCTCGTGGTCGCGCCGATCGTCTCCCCGGACGATGCCGCCGCCTGCCGCGGCCGCGCCGACGCCTGGCTGCCGCAGGGGGAGTGGTTCGACTTCTTCGACGGCCGCCGATACGTCTCATCCGACGCCGCCGGCCGCCGACTGGAGGTCTGGCGCTCGCTCGACCGCACGCCGGTGTTCGCCAAGGCCGGCGCGATCGTGCCGTTGCAGGACGTCGCGGAATCCGGCGAAGCGATCAACTCTATCGCCAACCCGCAGGCCCTGCGCGTGCTGGTGTTCCCTGGTGCCGACGGCTCGTTCGTCATGCGCGAGGATCGCGGCACGTGGGGCGCCACCAGCGCCGACACCGCGATAGCGTTCACGTGGGGCGGGGCCGATGCGTCGCCCAGCGCCTTCACCGTCGCGCCGGTTACCGGCGATACGTCCGCCGTACCCGAGTCGCGCGACTGGACGGTCGTGTTCCGCGGCGTCGCGCCGGTCGATGCGGCCAGCGGCGTGCGTGCATGGTCCGGTGAGGCTCCGGTCGAGGCAACGGTGGCGTACGACGAGGCGACCATGAGCCTGACCGTGTCCGTCACCGGCATCAGCTCGGCTGCCAGTCTGCGCATCGAGATTCCCGGCGGTCTGCGCATCGCCGACAATCCGGTCGAATCGGACGCGATGGACCTACTGCTGCACGCCCAGATGCTCTACCGCACCAAGGAGCTCGCGCTGCAGGCGGTCCACAAGCTCGGCATCGGCGCGATCGGCGCCCTGCGCACCATGAACCGTGGTCCGCGCTACGCCAACGATTTCTGGATCACCGACATGCCCGATGCGGTGGCCGGCGCGCTCGAAGAAATTCTGCTGCGCAGCTGAGCCCGGTTGCAGTTTTCTGCAACATCCGGGTGCGCCCCGGTATGCGGCGATAAGTTCGGCATGGTTGCCGAAGGGCGTGGCATACCGGGTGCAGTGCGTGGGATGGCCTTCGCGATTGCACTCATCGTGCGGTCAGTGGAAAGGAACTTTTCATGCACAAGGTGAAACAGCACAAGGGCGTCGCGGTGGCCGCCGCGGTCTGCGCGGTCGCGATGGCGGCCTCGCTCGCGACCCACGCCGGCGCGGCCGGGGACCGGCGTTATTGACTGGCTGGCGTTATCGAGTGATTGGCGGTATCAATTAGCCGGCGTTATTGATGAGCCGGTGTTGTCGATTAGCCAGCGTTATCGACCGGCACTGAAGCATGCAGTACCCACTGCCCGCGTTTCTCCCGCACATCCCAATCCCCGTGCGCATGCAGCACACGCTCCCGATAGTACGCAAGCCCGGAATGCCGCCCCTCAAGCGTCATGCCACCTTGACGTGGGCGGTCCGTCACATCAATGGTGACGTGGTCCTGAGCGGCGGAAACCAGCACCACGTAACGCTGCGTCGGATCGGCATACCTAGCGATATTGCCAAACAATTCCCGCAGAAAATCGGCGACAAACACTGTGTCTGAGTTATTCAGCGCATCGATGCCCCCAGCGACAATAACGTCGCCGACACACCCCATGCGCCGCAATCGCGCGCCGCCGCTGGCAAGTCTGATGGCAAGGCTGATGGCGCGCCCCAGTCACCCCTTGCAGTTTTCTGTATAAGTGGATTTTGGCTCCAAACGCACCACTCCGTCATCGCCGTCAGTCACTCCCACAAAAAACTTGAGCCAAACATACTCAACTTTTTGTGTTGAAATTGGGAATAGAACTTGCCAAATGGAAGTTGAGTGATGTAGGCTCAAGTTTGGAAGGTCCAAGAGACGACCAATCGGAACTTGGGCAAAGAACGTAAGAACAAACGAGTAATTAAGGAGCACACATTATGGCACGTGCAGTTGGTATCGATCTGGGAACCACGAATTCCTGCATCGCAACTCTTGAAGGTGGCGAGCCCACCGTTATCGTCAACGCTGAAGGCGCGCGCACCACGCCGTCTGTGGTGGCCTTCTCCAAGTCCGGCGAGATCCTCGTCGGCGAAGTGGCCAAGCGTCAGGCCGTGACCAACGTTGACCGCACTATTTCTTCCGTCAAGCGCCACATGGGCTCCGACTGGACCGTCGACATCGACGGCAAGAAGTGGACCCCGCAGGAGATTTCCGCGCAGATCCTGATGAAGCTGAAGAGGGATGCTGAGGCCTACCTCGGCGAGCCCGTCACCGACGCCGTCATCACCTGCCCGGCATACTTCAACGATGCCCAGCGTCAGGCCACCAAGGACGCCGGCAAGATCGCCGGCCTGAACGTCCTGCGTATCATCAACGAGCCGACCGCAGCCGCTCTGGCCTACGGCCTTGAGAAGGGCAAGGAAGACGAGCGCATCCTGGTCTTCGACCTCGGCGGCGGCACCTTCGATGTCTCCCTGCTGGAGATTGGCAAGGATGACGACGGCTTCTCCACCATTCAGGTTCAGGCCACCAACGGCGACAACCACCTCGGTGGTGACGACTGGGATCAGAAGATCATCGATTGGCTGGTTTCCGAAGTCAAGAACAAGTACGGCGTCGACCTGTCCAAGGACAAGATCGCGCTGCAGCGTCTGAAGGAAGCCGCTGAGCAGGCGAAGAAGGAGCTCTCCTCCTCCACCTCCACCAGCATCTCCATGCAGTACCTGGCCATGACCCCTGACGGCACCCCGGTGCACCTGGATGAGACTCTGACCCGTGCGCACTTCGAGGAAATGACCTCCGACCTGCTGGGCCGCTGCCGCACCCCGTTCAACAACGTGCTGCACGACGCCGGCATCTCCGTGAGCGACATTGACCACGTGGTGCTCGTCGGTGGTTCCACTCGTATGCCCGCCGTCAAGGAACTCGTCAAGGAGCTCACCGGTGGTAAGGAAGCGAACCAGTCCGTGAACCCGGATGAGGTTGTGGCTGTCGGTGCCGCCGTGCAGTCCGGCGTCATCAAGGGCGACCGTAAGGACGTCCTGCTTATCGACGTGACCCCGCTGTCCCTCGGTATCGAGACCAAGGGTGGCATCATGACCAAGCTCATCGATCGCAACACCGCCATCCCGACCAAGCGCTCCGAGGTCTTCTCCACCGCTGAAGACAACCAGCCGTCCGTGCTGATTCAGGTCTACCAGGGTGAGCGCGAGTTCGCTCGCGACAACAAGCCGCTGGGCACCTTCGAGCTGACCGGCATCGCTCCGGCTCCGCGTGGCGTCCCGCAGATCGAGGTCACCTTCGACATCGACGCCAACGGCATCGTGCACGTGTCCGCTAAGGACAAGGGCACCGGCAAGGAGCAGTCCATGACCATCACCGGTGGTTCCGGCCTGCCGAAGGACGAGATCGACCGCATGGTCAAGGAAGCCGAGGCTCATGAGGCTGAGGACAAGAAGCGCAAGGAAGACGCCGAGACCCGCAACCAGGCCGAGGCCTTCGCCTACTCCACCGAGAAGCTCGTCAACGACAACAAGGACAAGCTCTCCGACGACATCGTCAAGGAAGTCACCGACAAGGTCAACGCTCTGAAGGAAGCCCTGAAGGGTGACGACACCGAGAAGGTCAAGACCGCTCAGACCGAGCTGATGACCGCCGCCCAGAAGATCGGCCAGGTCCTCTACGCCCAGCAGGGTGCCGAGGGTGCTGCCGCCGGTGCGGCTGGCGCTGACGGTGCC
>ENA-OZYK01000407-OZYK01000407.1-human-gut-metagenome-genome-assembly--contig:-NODE-407-length-14025-cov-7.313601_pt1 | contig 14025 bp, 10 predicted proteins | sample MGYA00243633_ERZ654123 | MGnify/ENA primary metagenome ERZ654123 (study PRJEB26926, sample SAMN06165067) | human gut metagenome | biome: ENVO:00009003; feature: ENVO:2100002; material: ENVO:00002003...
TCGCCTTAGTCTTGTGGGCTCGGAGATGTGTATAAGAGACAGTCTTTAAATGATGCTTCCAAATATTCATTTTTATTTCTCCATTTTAAGAACTTCTTATTATTCCAATGAAGCCGAATAAGAAGTGGTTCCAAAAAAAGAGATGCTAATTTGGCAATAAATAATCCCATCACATAGCACACAATGAGAGTCTTTAAAATACTCTCGTCCACATATCCAAGTTGGGTATAATGGCATAATAACATATTGTATACAAAACCTACAAGAAGATAATTGTATAAATTATAAGACGATATTTTAGACAATAGTTCGCTCATTTTATTAACGTTTTTATTCCTCCTCCAACTTCAACCCCAATTGTTGGGCAGATTCCTTCACTACTTTATAAATCTGTGCAGATTCATCGAGCGGTTTGGATGAAGTTGATTTTGCTTTAAATGAAACTTCTATTTCCAAATTATTTTGGCTTAATGGAACAACAAAACTAGAGAATAGCTGCGTCCATTGCTCAACAGGTACTTTACCGGAAACTTTGATAGATTTGAACTTGCGAACAATAGGAACTGGCGTCTCGCCTGATTGTCCTTCCGCAGTATCAGTTGCGGGTATTTCACTACCCGTAGAAGTGTCAGCCTCAGTGTTAGATAATTCTTCATGCTTAGGCATAACGGATTTATCCACCAACCAATATTGACGGTCTTCAATATTCAATCCAAAGACATCTTCACGATGATAGATGCGTGAATAGTTTCCTTCTTCACCGAATGCTACGTTGAATTCCCCATTGTAACAATACTTTTGAATCGTGTTGACAACAGCATCACGACTTGTTATCATTGGTTTATCATCGTATTGCAGGAATGCTTCGTACAATGCTGTTACATTGATTGGGCTGTCGATAGTCGGATACAGACGATTCGTTTTCAGTGTTCCTATACCTATAGAACGTATCAGCCATTCTTCTTCAATAATGGCATCCAGCAATTTTTCAGTGATTTGCGTTTGCATATCGCGAGCAAAGTCACGCAATTCAACAGCTTCCAATCCGTCTGTCACTGAGTAGCGCATGGCTATGTTATAGACAGAGATGAGCTGTGCATTGGCTTGTGCATTGGCTTCGTTCTTCTTATCTGCAATGTCCCGTTTCTGATCTGTATCCAACTGACCACTGTATTCGTGTTGCACCCGTTCACAAGCCAAATACTCTGTCAGCTTGGATTGCAACAATCCAAGTTGGCTTTCCGAACAAGTCAAATAGAAAATGGTGTTGCGGAAAATACGTTGACTTGTACCTTTCTTCGTAGCTATCTGCTCTACATGGTTTTCAACCTTCTTGCTGATGGAAGTCGCTTGTGTGGCATAGTCAGGACTCAATATGACCAATGTCAACGTCTTCTGTTCAGGAACATCACTGGACGGATTTATCAATACTCGAAGTTGACTGTTTCCATTGATTTGGCTATTCAAGCGTTTCAGTATTTCGGCCTTTACATCGTTGGCAGAAACTTCTGACTTGGCACTATTAATTAATATATTAATGTTAGGCTTGGCTTGGAACCAATAGCTCTTAGTGCCAACGTTTGTGGCATATAAATAATAAGCGACTCGCTCCAATTTGTTGAGTGCATTATTAATTTCACTATGCTGGAATGCTGATGGACGAAGCATACAAAGTTTTAATTGTTCGATGCTTAATCCTTTGCTTTGTGAGCCACCGATGCTGCCCATTAATAGTGTTGTTGCGATACCTTGTGCTAAATTGTATTTGAAAGTATTGCTTTGTGGATCTTCATTGTCAATTTTATACGCATTGCTTGATGTTCCGATGATATCAGCATGCATCACCGTTTCCCACTGGCTTCCCATCAAGCTGGTAATTGTACTCGTCAATGTAGGCAGATTGGTCAAGTTGACATCAGAAGTATGTATCAATGCTTGTGAACCACTCAATGAACCTCTGCGATTCCAAAGGTCTTTGATGATAGACGCCAACAAGCGCAACACACCACGAGTTCGTTGGAAGCGCGAGTCGTTACCCCATTTCAAGCGGAACATATCTATCAGTTCGGGATGGAACGGGTATGCCTTGCGCATTTTGTTGATGTAATCCGTGCGGTCTGCTTCGACTGGTAAGTCCGAACGTCTGTTATGATACGTATTCTTATATCGTGTCAATACCTGTTCTATCACCTCTGGATTACCAACGTTTTCAAATAGGCGACGGCGAACCACTTCAAAGATTTCTTCGTCATCTACAGGTTTTATACCAGTACCCACACGTACAATGCGGTTTTCAAGGGACGAAAGAATTTGTTGTCCGATTTCTGATGATGCCACTTCAGTTGCACTGGCTGGCAGGGTTGCTATTAATACACATTTGGGAACTGCTGCAACCGATTCGGTCAATGTCTGCAAGAAACTTACAGTCTGTGTATAAAGTGTTCCTTTGCCCACAATCGTTCCATTGGCTTTGTTGCAATAGTCGGCCAGCTCATCCACCAATATCAGCGAAGGAGTATGCTGTTCTAGGATAGGTTTGAAAATGGAAGATGTCGGAGCCGTCCTGCTTTCATCATTGGCACGTACCTTATTATATCCTTCCACTCCTCCCAACTGATAGGCGAGTTCTCCCCATAGGGTATAGATGGTGATACCTTCGTTGGTAGTGCGCCCTTGTACTACGTCGGTTGTATTGTTCGTGAATACAGCAACCTTGGCGTTATCAAAATTGGGAACTACACCCTCTTGCAACAAATTGGCAGTATAGGCCGAATTCAGCAATGAACGTCCTGCATTGGCTATATGAAAGAGTGAAATCAAGGTATGTGTCTTACCACCACCAAAACCCGTTTGGAGTGATACAACCCGGTTTTCACTTTCTTCACCATTCAAAGCGCGAATAACCCGGTTTGCAATATCGCGAAGTCCGGCTGTAACGTAAGTCTTTTCAAAGAACATCGTAGGATTGCTATAGACTTCCTGACCGATTCCCAAGGCCACTTCGCTCAGGTTTGCTGCAAATACCGATTCATCCAAAGCACTGTTACGAATATCATAGTGAGGATATACGTTGGTAAACCAGGCTGGGATAGGTGCATCCTCACGCAATGCATTTACCTGTATGTTGGTGACAGGTTGAGGTATAGTCGCGGTTGGTTGGACTATCGTTTGTGTCTGTCCCTTGATGTTATCTATCTCCGTCACCAGTTCGTCCATCTTCATTAACTTGGCGGCTTGTTTGATGTAGAGATAGGCACCTTCTATCTCTTCGTTGTCCAAGGCTTGGTAATGGTTACACTTGTTACGGATGTCCTTTAGTTCTTGCAAATAGCTGATGAACTTGTTGGCTTTGTCGAGATTTTCAAATTCCAATCCTAATTCCCGTTTGAATCCAATGGCGAAATCCGGCAAGTTGTTGTAGTCAATGAAATACATGCACGATTGGTTTTCGCCTTGTGCTCTCATGGCTTGGTTCCAAGTAGTTTGTCTTGCCGGTTTTAATCTGGCAAAAAACAATCCTTCCCATGGTTCATTAGGGAAATGTTGCTGTAAGAAACTTACCACAAATGGACGCATGGCATCCAAAAATATGCCTAATGCTTTATGTATCTTGTCATTCATAACTTTCAGGTATTAACGGGTTATTCAAATAATGTTCCTTGGGTATAGGTTATTTCGTCACTACAATGCTGTATCAAGTCGGCAGAGTTGGAAATCAATCCTTGTACTTGTGTCAAATCATCACCTTCGGGAAGCAGTTCTTTCAATGATGCCAATACTCGCCAGAAAGGACTGCTTGCTTCGCTGCCAACTATCTTGATGTGTCGTAATATTTTGCCTCGGTCACCACTATGCCAATTGTCCATAGCCCGGTGTACTTGGTCAATCAATGGGTCGCTGGCTTCTATACCGAGTTTGTCTTTCACTACACGCTCTTTGTAGGTTGCTAAATGTTGCTTGTTGCCTGTACGGATAAGTAGATGCTTGTCAAAGATGTCGCTGATATTTACGCTCATTCCCACACGAGCAAATTTGGCGGCATCGTCAAAATCTGTATCGCCCATGCCATTCATCTGTAGCCAACCGATGTAGAAACGGGTGTATTCATCCAAACCTTCGAAACCTCGCAAAAGAGCATTGAAAGCGGATAATTTAGCAAGTTCTAATAACTCACCCACTGTAACTTCACTGCCGTCAGCTTTTTCTACTGTTTCATATTTACCAAATTCGCTTACAGCTTGACCAAAGCAAGCGGTAAGCAAGTCTGCACCACGGAAACCAAGTTCATAAAGTGCATTTACTTCTTCGGTAACTTTGGCTTCAATAGCTTTTTTTACTCGTTTAAAACTTTCAAAGCCATTGCGTTCAGAAGGACGACATGAAACCGTGACAGAACTTTCCAGATAAGCCATTTGCGATTTTAATGCTCCTGTCATTTCTGTGTCCATAGGCCAACTTCCCGTTATATTCATCTGAGAACCAATGATGGAATTACATAAAGTAGTCCATGCTTCCGTACTTTGATGAGCAAACATAATGCTCACAATATCATTCGTTTGATATTCTATAGTTCTAAATATATCCGTCAGTTTCCTTTCAAAATGTTCTTTTGCCTTGTCAATGCTATTACCGTGATGATGCTTTAAGGCCGTACATTCATCGGTTTTGGGAGTCTGAGGAGTTGCAAAATTTAAAGGATACAAAGTTCCTAATGTTCTTTTAAGCCATACATAGAAAAATTCTGATATATCAGCGTATGCTATCGCATCGTAATAAGGCGGATCAGTTACGACTGCATTTAATGATTTTTTCTCAAATTGTGATTTCTCTCCACTAGATGCATTTTTCAAAATAGCGGCAAAAGGATAATCACACTCAGATTCAATATAACGTGTTAACCATTCTAATTGATTCAATGCACTTCCAGAACTAGAACAAAAAGGATTTGATTCTGGATAATCAAAAACCATTGGAATAGCTTGTCTTCCCATTGGACGTTCTAATTTTTCACCTCCTATATGCCACACACCAAAAGATGTGTTGGCTATAGCTATTCTATCTACAAGAATTGCTAATAGAGTGGCTAAAGCTTTATCGTAAGATGTGTTTCTCTGTATGGATAATAGTTTTATTTGACGAACTAAATTGTTCAAGAAAAATATTTGTCTTTCAGAAAACATTTCACCATACAATTCAATTCCCCAACCAGGAGTATTAAAGTTTCGATTATTACCAACCTCCATACGTTCTGTTGGCCGTTCTTGGTTCTTAGGAACGTACTCTAGAGATTCAAATTCCGCTCTGTTAGGCAAACGATAATCTTTTCCTATTGGTGATTCAGTTATAACGGCAAGAAGTCTTTCACGTGTCTTTTTTGCCTTGAACTGTTCTTTCAATTGTTCCGTTGTAGTAACACTTCCACAGCAAGGACAAGTTAAAACACAACGATTATTCCATCCAGGTAAATTTTTCTCATCATATTTCCCATGCTTTATTTCAAATTGAATGTCCGTTCCATTGATAATAGGATTCAGATATACCTTTTTTGACTTGGTATTGGCCAAATAGAATTGTTTCAAAAGAGGCACCTCTGCCCTACAAGATGGATTGGAGCAAGTAGCAGTACGTGCCCAATAATAAGCGACAGGTTTATTACCCTTTTCATCTGCAGGATAAAGATGACCTACTTCAGCCTCTGTCGTAGCCAATAATTTCTTGGCATAAAATTCCACATCAAACGAAAGGCGGTTTGGTATTTCCACATTACCTGTAGGCATAACGCCAAACTTCTCTGTATAAAGCTTTACTCCTTCCTTACCGTAAAGAGCCATAAACTCTTCGTGGGTATAAGTGATGGGCTTGCCATACTTTTGCGGGAATTCTACAGAACCTTTCTCTATGATATGTGCCACCGGATTAATGTCGTTACCATACGAACAACATCCCAGTCGGGCTGCTTCCAATGGGATGGCACCACCGCCAGCAAAGGGGTCGAATACGCTTGGCATCCGATTTTGGAAACTCTCTATAGCGGCTTGCAAGGCCGTTTCTTTAACTTCTACATCTGCCGAAGCAAGATGACGGTTAGGGGTGTTATACAAATTATTTTCAGCTTCTTTGATAGCATTGAAAGCCAAATCAAACTCTGTGGCCAGTTCTTTGTAAGATGCCTCCGGATGACGCTCGGCATTATAAGCCACCCATATCAGCAAACGGGCCAAGCGAAGCACAACTGGGTCGTTCTTGCTTTCCCATTTGATCAAACAGCCTTCTTGTATTTGGTCTTTGGATGGTGTTGATTTTCCAGCCAACATATTCAGTTGACACTGGTGTGAGAACTTACCAATAAACATCAATAGACGGTTGCGAAGTGTATCCGGCATCGGGTCATAGATGGCAGTATAAGGAATATCAGGATAAGGTGCATAGAGCAAATTGTTTGCCAACATATCTTGTACGGCATCACAAAAAGCTTTCGGACAGTTGGCGTCCAAAGGGTCGGGTACCAAGCTGGCAAATATGACCGCACGACATACAGGCAGTGGACGGCGTGCCCACCACAGGTGCAAAGTTGATATATGTCCGTGACGGATAGATTTGTCTCGCACGCTCTCTGCCGAGATTTCCTTAATCGGCAAGGCAACTTCTATGAGTTTTTTGGCTTTTGTCATAGTATGATGTTTTTCTTTTATTCCTTTATGTATTTTTGTTGCCACTCTTCCAATGGCAAGTAATATTGAACTCCCTTCGACATCTTTTCAAACGATAGACGTTCGGCCGGGTTCTGTATGCGATATAGTGTAGGAGTGGTTTTGCAATTCACGACAATGTAGAGCCATGCTTTGTTTCCCAATTGAGCCAAACGGTTCCATTCATTTTCAGAAAGCATGACACCATCGGTAGTTGCACGACCTTTCACCTCGATGTAGCGTTTCATTTCGTAAGCATCGATGCTCTTGATGTCGTAGCCCAAATTCTGTTCCGACACATCTTCGGGAGTACGTCCTTGACTCGTTTCATATTCCATCGCAAATTGCATGGCAATAGCTTCTACCTCTTCATCACGCTTCATGTGGAAATGTTGTTCGTATTCCACTTGCGAAAGCGGCACCACGTAGGCACATCCAATAATTTCAGGTTCTTTGGGTGATACCTCGGTCATCTGACCCATTTCCGCAATACGCTCTTCCCGTTTGTGCATCAACTCCTTTTTCCGCTCAATCTTATGCTGTAACTTTTCTTGCAACTTCATATCCCCCATGAATGCCTTCATCTGCATTTCATTGATGGCAATATCCAAGTCCATGATGATTTGACTGAAAGCCGTTCGGAGGTATTCCTGACGTTTGGCTGAGTCTTCCCCAACCTTCACTTTCGTTTCTTCAAACAAAGGTAAGGTAATATTCTCGAACGCCCAACTCATCACTTCATGACTTTGTACTGTTTCGGGTGGCAATATCTCCTTGGCAAATTGCGATGGAGCATGCAAATCGAGGAACTTGGCCGGAGAAGTGCTATGGTAAGAACCGTCAGTCGTCTGATAAATGAAGCTTAACAGTTCGTTGGCAATACTGTCGTCTCCCTTGTTGGGACGATTGTCTGTAATCTGGTTCTTGACAAAGAAGGCAAAATACTCTTCGGTGTCTTCCGGTGACACCAATATGGTACCTTTCAGCATCTCTTCCTTGAATTCCTTACGCACACAATCCACCAAAGCATCAAATAGAGCATTACCTGGATTGATGTAATGTACTTTGCCCAAGATGGCAGCCGTATTCTGATAGTCAAGGAATATCTGTTTGTCGAAACAGAATAGCAGCTGGCTGAGATTATCGGCCAATATATTGTAACTTTCCTTCAACTGTTTGCTCAAGATGTCAGGAATGGATGTTATCTTGTAGATTCCTTTTTGCACAGCTTCGTATTGACCACCTAAATAGCAGAATGCCCGTTCAAAGAACAATTGGATGTAGATAGGTTGCAACCGTTTTTCATCAGAATCCTCTTTCAGTATGCGGGCATCCTTGTAATCGACTTCACTATGTGCTATGGCATTCTGTTGCTCTTCGATGCGATTCTTGAACTCAGATTCCAATTGTTGATTGTTCTGATTCAGGAATAGGTCGAGGTCGGACTCCTTACCATCGAATACAGAAGAAATGATAGCTTCAAGGCTTACATCTTTCAATACATCTTGAATCACATCATACACACGGTCATCTCCCATACTCTCACGGATAACATCCAGCTTGGTAAGCAACTTGGAGAGCACTTGACCTTCGCGTGTATTGTCTGCAACCATATTGAATACAAGCACATCCTCCTTTTGTCCATAACGATGGATACGTCCCATACGCTGCTCCAAACGGTTGGGATTCCATGGTATATCCCAGTTGATAAGCAATCGACAGAATTGCAAGTTGATACCTTCGCCGGCAGCATCGGTTGCAATCAATATCTGAGTATCGGGTGCCATGAACTGCCATTGTGCGGCACGGCGGTCATCGACCGACAAACCTCCATGAATGACTGCCACCTTGTAGCCGTTATTGGTGAGGCGTTCTTGCAAATAGAGTAGCGTATCTTTATGCTCTGTAAAGATAACGAGTTTCTGTCCGTCAATGACACCTTGACTTTTCAGCAACTCTTTGAGTTGAATATATTTCTTTTCTTCTTGATTCTGATTGTAAAGTTGGTTGGCAATATCATACAGACGTTTAACCTCTTGGGCTTCATTGGCTATCTCAATCAAACTCTTTGATGTCGTAAAGAGTTTGAACTTCTTCGGATCAGAAAGAATGTTGTCAAGTGCATCCTTTTCATCATCTTCCAAGTCATCGTACTGGTCCATGTTATCCACATCCACCAATTCCAACTTCTGACGCTGCTTCCAAATGTTCGGATTCTTGTTGACTTCATCCACAATACCCTGCAACGCATTCCAACGTTTGAAAAGTGTGTTTTTGATGGCAAAGATGGAACTGACCAAACGGCGTTGCATCACGGCCAAGGCCAAAGTTACATGAATATTCTTTTCCTCGGTGGCTTCTTCCTTGCGTTGTGTCAAGTAATTGGTCACTTGGTCATACAGGTATTTCTCTTCGGGAGTCAGTTGGTAAGAAATGGTTTTGGTAAAACGATTCTTATAAAGCGGATTACCATTCCAGTCTTTCATATCCTCCTTCAAACGACGAATGAAGAACTTGTTCAGTCCATCCTTGCTAAGTTCCTTTACACGTTCTGTTGCCACATCGTCTGTAGCAAATATATCTTCATCCAATAACTGAAGTAACTTTTTGAACGTATCGGTACGTCCTCGGTGTGGAGTAGCAGTCAGCAACAACATGTGCTCGCATTGTTGAGAAAGTACGTAAGCAGCTTCGTAGCGTTTGGATTTATAGGTTTTCTGTCCATATTCGTAAGCCGACAATTTGTGCGACTCATCAAAGATAACCATATCCCAACTGGTATTGCTTACTACAGAAAGTACATCCTCCCGACTGATAAAGTCGATAGAAGTAACGATTTTGTTGGCTGTACGGAAAATATTAGGATCAGCAGTAAACAGACTGCGATTGACAAGTGTGAAAGGTATATTGAACTTGACACCCATTTCGTCTTCCTGCCATTGTTTGGTCAAGCCACCAGGAGTAATAATCAGAATACGTTCAACAATACCACGCATGATAAGTTCCTTCAAAAGAAGGCCTGTCATAATCGTTTTTCCTGCACCGGTATCGTCAGCCAACAGGAAACGAATCTTAGGCTGGGGTAACAAGAACTTGTAAACAGCTTCCACCTGATGGGGAAGAGGGTCAACCACACTACAGTTGATGGCAAACAACGGGTCGAACTGATATGCTGAATGTATACGCTCGGCCTCAGCAAACATCACAAATTTTTCAGGATTACCCTTAAAGTTAAATTCCCCTTCGGATGTCAATACTTCCAAATACTCGAACTGCTCTTTGGTAATCACTTTGGTACTAGTCTTGTTGGTAGTAACACCCGTGTATTTGATAGAATACATGTTTCCCAGTGCCTGTACTTTAATGACAGTTACAGGCTCAGTTGGTATCAGATTCTTAATGATTTGGTTGACTTCTATCATAATTATTTCTTCAATTCAATATTATCAACCAATAAATCCTTCGCTTCAACCCCTAAAAGGGAAGCAATCTCATACAATAATTCAATACTTGGCTGTCTGCGATTACAGACATAGGCATTGGTCTGGCTAAAACTTTTGCCTATCTTTTCTGCCAGCCAAGTTTGTTTAATGCCTTTTTCTTCAAGTACTTCTTTTATCCGATTCATATTTATTACTTATTTGTGAATGCAAAAATATGAAAAATAATGCGATAAAAAGAAGAAATGAGAGAATATGTTATATTTGAAGTATCATTTTATTGAATATCTATGTTTATATCCTTCTCATACTTCCCCCTCAACGACTTCTCTCGAATAACCACAACATGCATGTTGGCTCTTAGACGGTCAAAGGTGCGAAGTCCGTATTTGGTTTTGATTTCTTCCAAAGTCAGGTTGGTATTGGTAACAAGTAGAGTCCCGTGTTTCTCTATGCCATCGACAATTTCGGAAAAAACGATGTGAGAATTTCCATAATCGTAGAATGTTCCTTCAATACCGAAATCGTCTATGGCAATGAATCGTTGACGCAAAGAACTACGATATGTCGCTTCGTTGCAAAGTTCTGTTGCTTGGTATCGTGAAAAGACTTTGTGTAATGCCATTCGGAATATTAAAGGGATAACTTTCATACAGATTTCGGATTTCCCGACTCCTGGTGGACCAATCAGCAATAGACCTTTTCCTTGATTGTCAGTTAGCCAATTTACTATTTGGTCATAATCAGCAAGCCATTCCACTTTGTGGTGCATGACTTCTTCAAGTCCAGCAATTAAAGCTTCTTTGGCATTAGGGATTCCAAAACGAAAAGGTATTGATGCATAGTCATCATCATTCTTCCGTGCCTCTGAAATAGCATGTTGAAAATCTTCTCTTGTCAATCTCATCATTGCCATTGTTCGATAGGTTTGTATTTATCTAATGAATCATCTGCAAGTATAAGTCCCTGTTGCGACGTGTTTTTACGCAGCGACATAGACGGCTTACAGTTTCCTTGTTTGCATACCCAATTAACGAAATGCCGTTTGGTGTCTTCCTCTGTTTTTCGATTGACACCACTTGCGTGAAGATAACGAAAGAATTGTGCCAACAAGGTTGCCATATCGGTTGATGATGCAACCATATTTTTACCAGACAAGTATTCTTTTACTTTTCCCTTCCATTCCATATCAAGCGAAAGCACTTCTTCCAATTCTTCAATAGAAAGCATAGAATGTTCTTCGTGTGTGCGTTGACTTATAACTTCTTTGTCTATATCTACTTCTTTATTATTGAGGGTCAAGTCTTCCGTCAAGTGTACAGACAAGTCCTCCGTCAATTCAAGTAGCAAATATTTGGACGGTTGAAAGCGAGTTGTTCCATTGGTAAAACTTATCAGTTTTCTTTTCGCCAATCGTTCTCTGGCTGTTACCAATGTTTGTTTCGACATCCGAAGTCGGTTGCAAACATGAAAGGTAGGGCAAGAAAAAGGCATTTTCCAATGAAACTTGTTGCACTCGTTGACAAGAAAGGCATAAAGAGCGACTTCGCTTGCAGCAAAGGATTCGTAGGCCGCCAGTCGCCAAAATTGGTTCATGTAGTCAATATACGTCATAAGCAGACCCTCTTTTATGCAAACTTTGTCAACAGTTCACGGTCAAGAATTGTATCGTCAATCTCCATCCGACTAAAGTACAACCGACTGGCACTTCTATGAAATGGAAGCTGTCCCCGTTGACATCGCTTGCGCACGGCATCTGTAGATATGCCAAGATAATCGGCAACCTGTTTTATATTCATCACGTAATCTGCCTTCCGTTGTAAAAGGATGGCAGCATCATCTACAATGCGAGAGAAATTCTCTCCATTCGCTTCTTTTTGTTTCTTCGTCAATGTCTTCATACGCTTAATTTTTGAAATTTTGTGTTGCGAAGTTACAGACGAAGACACAAATGGACGAAAGTACAAAAGAAAATCAGTCAGAATTTAGGTTTTATTGTGTTTGGGCGAAAAATCATACTCTTATTTCATACTCGTAAAACAATGAACCAACCCCAAACAGCCGTTTGAGATTGGTTCGATTATTACTTTTAATATGCAATTCAATTATTGCAAGGGTCTCTATAAAAATAGGTTTCCCCATTTTGATTTTCGACAATTTTAGAATAAGAGTATTTATCTATCATAATCGTATAACAACTATGAAGACTCAAAACTGCATCGTTTAATGAAGGGAAGTCTTCCAAATCAATAATATTTAAACCGACTTCTTTACAATCATCTTTTGATAATCGTCTTGCATGAGAGCAGGTCGTTTTATGATTTAAAAACTTGTCTCTAATTTTTTCTATATCTATATTTGGATATACCTTGGGAATCCATTTATCCATTAATTCATTAGACCACCTAATCGCATTTTCACATTCATGAATAATCGTAGCACCTGGATATTTTGCAATGAGAGTTTGCCACAAACCTATGGTATTTGGATTTTCTGCAATTTCTTCTTTTGCTTTTTCAAACTCATCAATAATGGCTTGGCATGCGACACCGTTATATTGAGGATCAACAGGCCCCAAGCAAGATTGTTCTCCCATTAGTATTGCTTTAGAAAATAATGCAATCATAGTTCCTGCAGACATTGCAATTTGTGGAATAATAACACGAATATCTCCATTAAAAATTTTATGTAGATAATTAATTAAATTTTCCATTACAGCCAAATCACCTCCGGGTGTATGTATTATTATGTCTAAACCCATACCTTTGTCTAATGAATGAGTTATAGACATAAAAGCATTTTTATCCAATTCATCAATCATGGTATGAACTGTAGGTTGTTTCAGCCACCCAGAATAATAAGAAATCACATTACGGCCAGTCTCACGATGAATAATCTCGAAATACTCTTTACGCATTCTATCAAGGGCATTTACTTGGTTTGAGGCTTCAACCTCTGTTAAGATTTTGTTCCAGTTTGGCATATCTATTCTTTTTAAAAGTTAATATTATATCTGGTTAACAGAATAATTACTAAAATGTTCATCAAATAAAACATTTATTGCATTTGTAGATGTTTTATTCCATTTGTTGCTCATGAGTAGAATTTATTTTGTACCTTTGCATTGTGGTTAGGAATAACATCGAAACCACATGCGAGTTAATTAATGTGTTACACTTTTTGTGTTACATCCTAATAATGAACCCTTTTATGACAGGGCATAGGGCCTTGGAAAAGAAACAGATAACGCAAGGAAATAACCGAAAGGTACAAAATCCAAGCGGATCACCAAAGAATCAGAGAGTTACACCAAAGTAACTCTCTTTTTTTATGCCTTAAACGCGCCGGTTTACATGGTTCAGTTAAACCGAGAGTTAAACCAAGAATGGATTTTCCGGATCAGTTTTCCAAAATATTCTTGGCGTATCAGCCTTTCCCTTCAGCTCCCACTAGAAAGTTCGAAGCATTTATGCCCTCATGCCCTCAATGCAAACATAACAAGCTAACTATAAACCATTTATACGCCAATGGTAAAAATAATTGCTCTCACTCATACCCTCATGCCCTCACTACATTTTCAAGGAAAATTTCACATAGCATACTGTTTATCAATCATATACTCTCTTTTTTATAAACTATTCCAGCTTGACACAAAGTAGAGCATTCCAAGGCTTTTTCAATGAAAAAGCACCATAAAAGATTTGTACCTCCAAGGAATGACGGCTTACGATGCATCGGCAGAGATAAAAAACACCCCTGCCCTGATGTGGATTTTCATTCTGAACGTATGGAAGTTCATATACATACATATAAGAATGAATATAATATATGTATAACCCTGTACATACTGTCTCTTATACACATCTCCGAGCCCACGAGACTAAGGCGAATCTCGT
>ENA-OZYK01000408-OZYK01000408.1-human-gut-metagenome-genome-assembly--contig:-NODE-408-length-13997-cov-4.004734_pt1 | contig 13997 bp, 13 predicted proteins | sample MGYA00243633_ERZ654123 | MGnify/ENA primary metagenome ERZ654123 (study PRJEB26926, sample SAMN06165067) | human gut metagenome | biome: ENVO:00009003; feature: ENVO:2100002; material: ENVO:00002003...
AAGCCGCTGCCACCAATGATGAAGCGGCCGCCGATTCAGCCGCCGACCCGTTCATGCCGGATGTCATTGCGCCAATCACAGACCGGGAAAACACGCCGTCAAACACGGCTGCGAGCCGTTCGGACCTGTTCGCCACCCGAGCTCGCACGCTGTTCACCCAGCTTGGTGTTGCCGATCTGGCAGACAGCTACCCGCGCGAGCTGTCCGGCGGTGAAATGCGGCGCGTCTCCATCGCCCGCGCGCTGATGAACCAGCCGAGCTTGCTCATCGCCGACGAGCCGACCGGCGACCTCGACCAAGAGAGCACCGACATCGTAATGCGTCTGCTCAGAGACCAAGCCAACAACGGCACGGCGATTCTCATGGTCACCCATGATCCCGATGCACTCGAATACGCAGATCGGGTGTATCGCATGGACGCCGGAGTGCTGTCCATAGCCTCGGTGTAATATGGTCTGCTGGTGTCTGCCAACAGGTAGATACCGTCTGGAGTCATAGCCCATCAGCGGGTCGGCGGTAGGTAATCGCAAGAAAACCAACCCGTTCGTGTTTATTCACGACGAAGCGCTGGGGAGGCCCGACTCAGCGCTTGTTAGGCATATGCAAGGCAAGCGTTCCGTTCAGATAACGACAGAAGGATTAATCCAATGACGAACGTTCAGCGTTCTCGCCGTCAGGTGCGTCTGTCTCGCGCCCTCGGCATCGCACTGACCCCCAAGGCTCAGCGCATCTTCGAAAAGCGTCCGTACGCTCCTGGCGAGCACGGCCGTGACCGCCGCCGCACCGAGTCCGATTACGCGGTGCGTATGCGCGAAAAGCAGCGTCTGCGCGCTCAGTACGGCATCTCCGAGAAGCAGCTTCGCGCCGCTTACGAGAAGGCCACCCGTACTGCCGGCCAGACCGGTAACGCCATGCTGACCGACCTCGAGACCCGTCTCGACAACCTGGTGCTGCGTGCCGGCTTCGCCCGCACCACCGCCCAGGCCCGTCAGTTCGTGGTGCACCGTCACATCCTCGTTGACGGCAACATCGTGGACCGCCCGTCCTACCGCGTCAAGCCCGGCCAGACCATTCAGGTGAAGGCCAAGAGCCAGACCATGGTTCCGTTCCAGATCGCCGCCGAAGGCGTGCACCGTGACGTGCTGCCTGCGGTCCCCGGCTACCTCGACGTGAACCTGCCGTCCCTGAAGGCCACTGTGACCCGTAAGCCGGAGGTCGAAGAGATCCCGGTGCAGGTCAACATCCAGTACGTGGTCGAATTCTACGCCCGCTGATCCGGGCCCTCTGGTCAACAAATCCAGGACATACCGCTCGAACCCCGCGCTTCTTTCGAGAAGCCGCGGGGTTCCTGCGTTGTAGGGCGATTACTGGCCGCACACCGCCTGGCGAATCATCGTCGCGTACGCATAGGCACCGGTCATATTCGGATGAATGCCGTCATCGTTGAGGTATTCGCTATGACCTTCGCTATACCCATGCCAATCGATGATGCCCACGTTCTTGTTCTTCTTGGCGGCCTCACGCAGCATCGTATTGTTGTTGTTCTCCTGCCACGGGTATGGCATACGGATGGTGATGAAGTATGTCGGCTTGCCGCCGGTCAGGTCAATGAGCTGTTGCACTTCCTGCTCATTCGAAATCACGCCGTTCGTGCCGAGGCCAAACACCACCACACTGCCACTGTGGCCGGCAGCGGTGTCCTGCTGATACACATCCACCGCCTGCGGCAGCTGACGGTTCGGCAGGCCATCGATAAAAGCGTTCGGGAATGCGGCCTGGATGGCGTCCGAAGTACCCGACGTCACTGAATCGCCGACCATCATCATATCCGCGTTGCAGCTTTCCGTTGCCGGATCATAGGCGTACTTCGAAATGTCAAGATTGTTTGGCACCTTTTCCGCAATCGGTTTGATGATGGGCGGCTGAGAATCCGAACCGTTCTTATTCGCGTCAGCGGTATTGGTTTCGCCGTTCGCGGCATTTATGGCAGAAGACTCGGGCTCGGGCTTCGCCGGTTTCTTGACCGGCTTGGCGGGTGCCGCGAGTTCGGGGCGCAGCTGAATGGCTCGCGCTTGAGCGATGCCATTCCAGTCCACCGGTGCCCACGTCAGCGCCACAACGGGTCACCAATCCGATAACCGACATGACCCACGCGCCCGGGCGCAGCCGGTAGCCGGCTTTCGGCAGCGGCTTGGCGTGTTGGCTACGAGGCATCTGCACCGATTTACGGGCCGCCTCGACCAGCTGGTAGAAGGCTTCCGACGCCGCCAACACCACGACGGCCTCAAGAACCCAACCCCACCACGGCAACGCCTGCGTTCGTGTCGCCGGGTTCATGAACTGCAGCAGCGGATAATGCATGACGTACAGCGAGAACGATCGCGACCCGATATAGCGTAGGGGAGCACAACCCAGCACGTGCGACCAGATTGAGTCATTGTTCACGGCACAGGCCAAGGCGCACAACGATATGAACGCGGTAATCAGGTACCCGCCTTGGTACATGTACGACAGATACCCGTTGGCGAACCAGAATCCGGTCAGCAGTGCCGCCAAAGCCGCGGTGCCAAGAACATTGCAGACGATAGTGAGACGGGCGCCCGTCTTGTCGCCGGCCTGACGTTCGATCTGCACTGTTTGCGAAGCCGCTCCAGCTTCCGCAGCTTCCGTACCTCGCGAGGAAGGCGCAATCCAGATAGCCAACAGCGCGCCGGCGGCCAGCTCGGCGAGGCGAGTATCGGTACCGTAATACACGCGGGAGGTATTGGCCGGGTCAAACAGCAGCACCATGTCGGCGGTGGAAGCAGCCATGATGACAAAAATCGCCATGGAGCGCACCCATTTGGACTTGGTGATTTTGCCGAGCACCACCATCAGCAACGGCCAAACCAGATAGAACTGCATCGTCACGCCCAAGAACCACAGATGGGTCAGAGGAGAAGGCAATCCGGCCGCCTCGAAATACGGCACCTTGCGGAAGATGTACACCCAATTGCTGGCGAACAAGGCGCTCGGCAGCGAATCGGAAACCACTTTCTGCAACAGGCTGGGAGCGAACATCCAAGTGAGCCAAGGCACCACGGCAATGGTCGCCAGCATCACCGGCCATAAACGAGTAATGCGGCGGATCAGATATCGGCCATATCCAAAGGACCCGGTGCGGTCCACCATGTTCAGTACCGAACGTGTGGCAAGAAAACCGGTGATAACGAAAAACATCGTCACGCCAATGAATCCGCCCTGCAATAGCGACGGGCGGGTGTGGAATGCTATGACTCCAAGAATCGCCAGAGCGCGCAGTCCATCGATACCCCTGAAATGGGCAGGCACAGACGATCGAGATGGTGCAGGTTTCAAGGTTATGCTCACAGTATTCTAAGTGTACTCTCAGGAATCGTTAGGTATACTGCCCGGATTACGCATATCTCAGGTAGTGACCTATGCCGTTATGACTTATGACTTCCGGCAACCCGCACCGAAACCGCCGGAATGGTGACATAATCAGAACCATGATTCTTCATCTGCATCTGGTCCGTCACGGACAGACCTATTTCAACCGATACAACCGTCTGCAGGGATGGTCGAATTCGCCGCTGACCGAGTCGGGCGTCGCCGATGCCGTCAAGGCCGGTGAGCGACTGAAAGGATTGACGTTCGCCGCCGCCTACTGTTCGGACACCACGCGTGCCCAGCAGACGGCCGAGAAAATTCTCGACATCAACGAAGCCGCGGGTAACCCGCGCCCCGCACTCGTGACGGACATGCACTTCCGCGAGCAGTTCTACGGCTACTACGAGGGACTTGACATGGCCATGGCCTGGTACGCCGCGGGAGCGCCCCACGGCGTCAAAACCTACAACCAAATCGTCGAGAAGTTCGGGTTGGGGGCCTCGCGTGATTTTCTCAAGGAAGCCGATCCCTTCCACGACGCGGAATCCGATGAGGAATATTGGACGCGCGTCGAAGGTGCGTTCCGTCTTATCGCCGACAACCCGAATCTCAAGGACGGCGACGATGTGCTGCAGATTTCGCATGGCAACACACTGCTTAGCCTCGGTCACCGGTTCGGCGGCCCTGACCTCGATCTGAACGAACGCCCGGCCAATGGTTCGGTAACCGTGATCGACTTCGACACCGACAAGCCGTTCGGCGAAGCCGTGACCATCGTTTCGTACGGCAAGTAGCAAATAGCAAGCAATACATATCGAATAGCACGTACGGTCCACGGCGGCACGCCGCAAACGAAAGCGTCAGCAGGACAGCCTTTCGCCTATAGCCGCATACGCCCACGCGCACGGTTTTCGCCCTGCGCATGCAATGGTATGCCAAGAAATAGGGAAGGAGTGCTACCCTTAGGCGAGTAAGTGTGACCGCAAGGAGGAAACAATGGGAGTCGGAGAGATCGCTGGCCTGATCGCGGCCATCGCGTTCGCAGTATTGGCCGGTTTCATGATCTATCCGCTGATCAGGCTGGGCAAGATGTTTGATCAGATATCGCAGACGGTCCGGGAGTCCGGTGAACACGCCATCCCCGCGCTGGACGAAGGCGTGACCACCGTCAAGCAGGTCAACAAGTCGCTCGAAGACGTGAACAAGATTTCCGCCGCGGCTTCCACCACCGCCAACAACGTTGGTGCGTTGACCGATCTGTATGGCTCCTTCCTCGGTAAGCCCATCATCAAGATCGCTTCCACCTTCTACGCGCTGAAAACCACGGGTCAGTCCTTCCTTGCGAAGAACGCCGCGAAAACCACCGTCAACGACACCGCCGAGAAGGGGGAGTGATGTTCAAACGCATCTTCTGGGTCGGCGTCGGCGTGGCCATCGGAATCGTTGCCGTCACCAAGGCACAGGCCTATGTCAAGGCCAATACGCCTGATGCGGCACGCCAGTTCCTGCTTGGCCCCGATCAGGACAATGTGCCGATGAAAACACTCGAAGGGTTGGTCAACGAGTTCAATGCCACCCGTCGAGCCCGCGAGGCTGAGCTCAACCGTCAGTACATCGAGCGCGCCAACTGACACGCGCATGCCGCCTTGCCATCTAGTCACTGAATCAGCTAGAACAAACTAATCCTCATAATCCAGTCTTTTCCACCAATACCAGGCGCAACTGCGCCCATTACCCAAACAAGGAGTTCATCCGCTCATGCGCACTGCGGACATCGCAAAGCGATACCTCGATTATTTTGCCAAGCACGACCATCTCATCGTGCCCTCGGCATCCCTGATTTCCCCGAACCCCACCACGCTTTTCACCATCGCCGGCATGGTGCCGTTCATCCCGTACCTGATGGGTGAGCAGACCCCGCCGAAGCACCGCATGGCCTCCAACCAGAAGTGCGTGCGTACGCTCGACATCGACGAGGTCGGCAAGACCACCCGCCACGGCACCTTCTTCCAGATGCTCGGCAACTTCTCCTTCGGCGACTACTTCAAGGAAGAGGCCATCCACTACGCCTGGGAGCTGCTCACCACCTCGCAGGATGAGGGCGGCTACGGCTTCGACCCCGAGAAGCTGTGGATGACCACGTTCACCGACGATGACGAAGCCCGTTCCATGTGGATCAACGAGGGCGTGGACCCCGAGCACATCCAGAAGATGGGCATGGAAGACAACTTTTGGACCACCGGTGGCCCCGGACCCGGCGGCCCCTGCTCCGAAATCTACGTGGACCGCGGCCCCGCCTTCGGCAAGGAAGGCGGCCCGATTGCCGACGAGAACCGCTACATCGAGATCTGGGACCTCGTGTTCGAGAACTACGAGGTCGACAACGTCAAGTCCAAGACCGACCTGCACATCGTGGGCGAGCTTGAGAACAAGAACATCGATACCGGTGCCGGCTTGGAACGTCTGGCCTACCTGCTGCAGGGCAAGAACAACATCTACGAGACCGATGAGGTCTTCCCGGTCATCGAGGCCGCCGAGCAGCTCTCCGGCCTGAAGTACGGCGAGAACGAGGACGCCGACGTGCGCTTCCGCGTGGTCGCTGACCACGTGCGCTCCGCCCTGATGATCATGTCCGACGGCGTGCGCCCGTCCAACGTGGGCCGTGGCTACGTGCTGCGCCGCCTGCTGCGCCGCACCGTGCGCTCCATGCGCATGCTCGGCGTGACCGATCCGGTGCTGCCCACCCTCTTCCCGACCTCCAAGGCCGCCATGGAGGCCAGCTACCCGGAGCTCAACGACACCTTCCATGAGGTGTCCGAATCCGCGTATGGCGAGGAAGACGCCTTCCGCCGCACCCTTGAGACCGGCACCACGATTCTCGACGTGGCCGTCAACAAGGCCAAGAGCGATTCCGCCGAGCCCGTCGTGGCCGGCGAGGACGCCTTCAAGCTGCACGACACCTACGGCTTCCCGATTGAGCTGACCCTCGAGATGGCCGCCGAACAGGGCGTGAAGGTGGACGAGGCCAAGTTCCGCGAACTCATGGCCGAGCAGAAGTCCCGCGCCCGCGCCGACGCCCTCAAGAAGCGTCACAACGTGGATCTTTCCGTTTACGACGACTTCAAGAAGACGCTCGTCAGCCCGATCGACTTCCTCGGCTACACCGACATGTCCGCCCGCGCCAAGGTGATCGGCATCATGCAGGAAGGCAAGGGTTCCGTGCCCGCCGTGACCGGCCCGGCCAACGTCGAGGTCATCCTCGACCGCACCCCGTTCTACGCGGAGGCCGGCGGCCAGCTCGCCGACCAGGGCGAGATCCTGTCCGACGACGGCGCCGTGCTCGAAGTCGACGATGTGCAGAAGCCCATCAAGGACCTCATCGTCCACCAGTGCCGTCTGACCGAAGGCACGCTGGTCGTCGGCGCCGAAGTCAACGCCAACATCGACCTGGCCCGCCGTGGCGCCATCGCCCGCTCGCACACCGCCACGCACATGGTGCACAAGGCGCTGCGTGAGGAGCTGGGCCCGCAGGCCACCCAGCGCGGCTCCGAAGACGCCCCGAACCGTCTGCGCTTCGACTTCCAGTGGTCCAAGGCCCCGGCCAAGTCCGTGATCTCCGCAGTCGAGGAGCGCGTCAACGACAAGCTGCGCGACAACCTCGCCGTGACCACCAAGGAAATGAAGTTCGACGACGCCATCGCCCTCGGTGCCATGCACCTGTTCGGCGAGAAGTACGGCGACATCGTACGCGTGGTCTCCATCGGCGAAGACGGCTGGAGCCGCGAGCTGTGTGGTGGTACCCACGTGGACCACGTTGGCAAGATCGGCATGGTCAACATCCTGTCCGAAGCCTCCATCGGCTCCGGCGTGCGTCGTGTCGACGCCGTCGTGGGCCAGGGTGCCTATGACTTCAACGCTCGTGAGCACGCGCTGGTCTCCCAGCTGTCCGACAAGCTCAACGCTCGTCCGGACGAGCTCGCCGAGCGTGTGAACGCCCTGCTCGCCAAGCTCAAGGAATCCGATCGTCGCTTGGCCTCCATGTACGAGTCCCAGCTGGCCGCCTCGGTTCCGGCTCTGGTTGCTGACACCAAGAACTCCGCGGCCCCGGTCAAGGTGGCCGTCAAGAACGTGGGCCACTTTGGCGCGGTCGATGCCCTGCGCAAGACCGTACTCGACGTGCGCGCCCAGCTCGGTGAAGACGCCCCCGTGGTGGTGGCCCTTGCCGGCGTGAACGAGGATGACAAGCCGATGGTCGCCGTGGCCACCAACGAGGCCGCCCGCAAGGCCGGCATCAAGGCCGGTGATCTGGTGCGTGGCGCAGCCAAGGTCCTCGGCGGCGGTGGCGGCGGCAAGCCGGACTTCGCCCAGGGTGGCGGTGTCGATGCCTCCAAGATCGACGAGGCCCTCGAAGCGCTCAAGCACGAGGCGCAGAAAGCCTGATTCCGCCAGTGGTGTGGTTAGGCGTTGATTTGGGTAATGCCCGGGTCGGACTGGCACTGTCCGACCCGGAGCTTACCTTTGCACATCCTGCTGGCAACATTCATGTTGCCGGCGACTATTTCTTTGCTATTGACGAGGTCCTGAACGTCATCGAAGACGAACATGTGGACCATGTAATCGTCGGACTGCCCCTGCAGATGGACGGTACAGAAGGCAAAAGCGCCAAAAAAGCGCGCAGGTGGGCGGCCAATCTGGAGAAGAGGCTGCAAGCAGAGAGTGAAGACAGTGATTCTACGGAGTATCAGATTCCGCAGGTATCGTTGATAGATGAGAGATTGACAACAGTCAGTGCGCATCGTCAGCTGTTCGAGGCCCATAAAGCTTCGAACAAGCACAGGCCGGTGGTTGACCAGCAGTCGGCAGTGGTGATTTTGCAGACGGCACTCGACCGTACCCGGGAGCAGTGAGGTATCGGTTATGACCGATGATTTTAACGAGTTCTTTGATGACAACACGCATTGGGTCGAACAGGGGTCAGAACCAATGCGCGGGGCCGAGCCGCCAGAACCGCCGAAATCCCGCAGGGAGATGCGCAAGCGACGTGCACAGCGCAGGCGCAAGCGTATCAGTGGCATTATCATCGCTATCGCCATCGTCGCCCTGCTTATCGGCGGCGGCTATTTCGGCGTAACCAAGCTCATCGCATGGCGCGACAGCCGGAGCAACCAGTCGACGGCCATCGCGGACTATCCGGGACCGGGCTATGGCGAGGTCGAATTCACCGTGAGCGAGGGCCAAGGCGCGGCGGAGATCGCCGATAATCTGCTCAAGGCCGAAGTCATCAAGTCTACTGCCGCGTTCACCAGCGTGGTCAACGCCAATAGCACGACACTCTATCCGGGAACGTTCACATTGAAGAAGCATATGGCCGCATCCAAAGTGATCGACGTTCTCTCCGACACCAACCAGGCGGCGGGCTTCCTCGAGGTTCGTCCCGGTGAACGTGCCACCGATGTGTTCGCCAACGCCGCGAAGCTTTCCGGCATTGCCCAAAGCGAATTCGACACGATTATCAAGAACAAGGGTAAGGATATTCTGCCCAATGAAGCGGGCGGTAGCTTTGAGGGATGGCTGGAGCCGGGAACCTACAACGTCAAGAGCATGAAGAGCGCTTCGGAAATCCTCAAGGCCATGGTCGATAAGCGTATCGCCAAGTTGGATGAATTGGGCGTGCCGGCCGGCAGTGACCGCGAACGGGTGATGATCATCGCCTCTATCGCCGAGGCCGAGGTCAACAAAGCCGATTACTACGGCAAAGTGACGCGAGTCATCGAGAACCGTTTGGAGCAGGGCATGTCGTTGGGCATGGATTCCACCGTGGCCTATGGCAATAACGTCAAGCCCGCGCAGGTGACCACCGAGATGACCCAAGACGAGTCCAACCCGTACAACACGTACAAGATCTCCGGCCTGCCGCCTACGCCGATCAGCAATCCCGGAGATAGCGCCATTCAAGCGGCACTGCACCCCGAAAGCGGCAATTGGCTGTACTTCTGCACGGTCAATCTGGACACCGGCGAAACCAAGTTCGCCGCAACCGCCGATGAACATGACCAGAACGTGGCCGAACTACGCAAGTGGCAAGCCGAAAACCAGTAGTCACCTCATTGGTTCCCCTCGCCGAGGGGAGCTGTCCGCAAAGCGGACTGAGGGGAGTAATACGGGATTAAGCCCCAACAACCACCGCCACAATCGCGCCCGCCAATATCACCGGCACATACGGCACCTTGCCCGCATGTGCCGGTGATGTGCGTTGTGGGTCGAATCGCGTCCACAAGGCAATCCATGTGATGCCGGCAACGCCCATCGCCAGCCACCAGACCACCACAGGCAACAGGCCAAACAGTCCGACAGACAATCCCATAGGTATCAAGGCGGTCACATCGCCGAATCCCAATGACCGAGGCACCAGCAACGCCAACGCGAACTGGATCAGGCAACATAGCACGGTGAACAACAGCGCCTGCAACAGCACGAACAGGTCGTTCACCACCACTCCATACGCGAAATCGGCGGCCAGCTGAAGCAACGCGCCCGCAGCCACCCACGCGATCGGCACCCGCCGATGACGAACATCCTCAATGGACAGTGCAAGCCCACATAGCAGACCGGGTAGCGTGAACAGGTATGGCATGGCTTAACATTAACCCCTAGCTAGACGTACACATAGACGTACACACATGAAACGAGGGAAGTTATGCTGCGTTGGCAGACGGCAGGGGAGTCTCACGGAGAAGCATTGGTGGCCATGATTGAAGGGTTGCCGGCCGGCGTGCGTATTAGCACGGACGATATCGTTTCCGCACTGGCACGCCGTCGACTTGGATATGGTCGCGGTGCCCGCATGAAGTTCGAGCAAGACAAGGTCCGTCTGCTGACCGGTGTACGCCACGGCCTGACCCTCGGCTCGCCGGTGGCCATCGAAATCGCCAACACCGAATGGCCGAAGTGGACCGAGGTCATGAGCGCCGATGCACTCGACCATGACCTGCCGCGCGAAGGCCGCAATGCGCCGCTGAGCCGCCCGCGCCCGGGCCACGCCGATCTGACCGGCATGCGCAAGTATGGTTTTGACGACGCCCGCCCGGTACTGGAGCGCTCCAGCGCCCGTGAGACCGCCTCCCGTGTGGCTTTGGGCGAGGTGGCCAAGCAGTTCTTGGATCAGGCGTTCGGCATCCGCACCGTAGCCCACGTGGTGGCGCTTGGTGGCGTGCAGACCAACCCCGACCTGCCTCTGCCCACCCCCGACGATCTGGAAGCGCTTGATGCCTCGCCTGTCCGTACGCTGGACAAAGAGGCCGAAGCCCGCATCATCGAACGCATCAACGAGGCCAAGAAGGCCTCCGATACGTTGGGCGGCGTGATTGAAGTGCTGGCTTACGGTGTGCCTGCCGGCATCGGCACGTATGTGGAGTCCGACCGCCGACTGGACGCGGCTCTGGCCTCCGCGATCATGGGCATTCAGGCGTTCAAGGGTGTGGAGATCGGCGACGGCTTCCTGGAAGCCTCCCGCCCCGGTTCGCAGGCGCACGATGAGATCGTGGTCAACGCCGACGGCCGCATCGACCGTCTGTCCAACCGCGCAGGCGGCATTGAAGGCGGTATGTCCAATGGCCAGGTGATTCGCGTACGCGGTGCCATGAAGCCGATTCCGTCCATCCCCAAGGCCCTGCGTACGGTCGACGTGCTGACCGGCGAATCCGCACAAGCCATCAACCAGCGTTCCGACAGCACCGCCGTGCCTGCGGCATCCGTGGTGGCCGAGGCCATGGTGCGTCTGACTTTGGCGAAGTACGCGCTGGATAAGTTCGGTGGAGACAGTGTTGCCGAAACACGGCGCAACCTTGAGTCGTATCTCGCCTCGTGGCCGGAGCACATGCGCTGAACGAAGGGCGTATGGTTTCGTGACGACTGCCGCGGAACCATCAGCAACTGTACTCACCAATCGTCGAGAGGATTCGTAGATTATGACCGCACGCCCCCGCGCCGTCATCATCGGCATGATGGGAGCCGGCAAAACACGTGTCGGTAAGGAAGTGGCGCATATGTTGCGTCTGCCGTTCGCCGATGCCGATGTGGAGATCGAACGTGAAGTGGGCATGAAGATTCCCTCCTACTTCGAGGAATACGGTGAGCCGGCATTCCGCGAGGTCGAGGCCGATCTCATCGCCGATATGCTTGAGGATTTCGACGGTATCTTTTCGCTGGGCGGTGGCGCTCCCATGACGCCATCCACCCAGCATGCCCTCGCCTCCTACATCGGCCATGGCGGTCGTGTGGTCTACCTTGATGCCGATCCGGCGGAAGCCATGGAACGCGCGAACCGTGGGGGAGGCCGGCCCATGCTCAATGGCAACGCCAACTCCCGTTGGAAAAAACTGTTCAAGCAGCGTGACCCAGTATTCCGCGAGGTCGCCAACGTTCATGTCCATACCCGGGGGCTTACGCCTCAGGGCGCAGCGAAGAAAGTGATTGATATGGTATCTGAGCGAGCAGTGCATGTTACCGGAGCGGCAATTGAGCCGTATGATGTGGTCATTGGCGAAGGTGCCATGAACCATCTGGTCGACGTGCTGGGACCCAAACCCGCCAAAATCGCGCTTATCCACACTCAGCCGGTGCAGCGACACTCCGATCGTGCCCGCGCCCTGTTGCGTCAGGGCGGCTATGAGGTTTCCGACATCGTGATTCCGGATGCCGAACCCGGCAAGACCATTACCGTGGCCAACGGCATTTGGGAACGCCTTGGCAACGAAGGTTTCACCCGATCCGATGCCGTGGTGGGGCTTGGCGGCGGTGCCGCAACCGATTTGGCCGGTTTCGTGGCTGCCACGTGGATGCGCGGCGTGCGCTATGTAAACTGCCCGACCTCGCTGCTGGCCATGGTCGATGCCTCCACCGGTGGCAAAACCGGCATCAACACCCCGCAGGGCAAGAACCTCGTCGGCTCGTTCTACACGCCTGCCGGTGTGCTGGCCGACACCAAGACGCTGGCTACGCTGCCCAATGACATCTTCATCGAGGGTCTCGGCGAAGTCGCCAAATCCGGTTTCATCCGCGACCCCGAAATCCTGCATATCCTCGAAGACCACGCAGCTGAACTGCGCGCTTTCGACGGCTCTACATTCCTCGGCTCGCCGCTCGAAGACGTGGTTGCCGAGCTCATTGAGCGCACGGTAAAGGTCAAGGCCTACCACGTCTCCTCCGATTTGAAGGAGAAGGGTCTGCGTGAATTCCTCAACTACGGGCACACGATGGGCCATGCCATCGAAAAGCTCGAGCATTTCCGCTGGAGGCATGGCAATGCGGTGGCCGTCGGTATGGTGTATGCCGCCGAGCTGGCCCATCTGATCGGTTACATCGATCAGGATCTGGTTGACTATCACCGCTCGTTGCTTGCTTCGATGGGTCTGCCGACGTCGTGGAATGGCGGCTCGTTCGACGACGTGCTCGCATTGATGCATCGCGACAAGAAGGCCCGCGGCAATGAGCTGCGCTTCGTGGTCCTCGACGAGATTAGTCACGTCGTACACCTCGACAACCCGCCCGCCGAAGCCGTGGAAGAAGCATTCCGTCGTATCCAGCAGTAATTGAACGGCCGTAGGCCGTGCCGTTCGCCATCCCCTCAGAAAAAAGTACTTGGCTCCCCTCTAACGGAGGTACCCCGGAGTCGGATTTACCTTCTACCTCCCTCTGATGAGGGAGGTGCCCCGAAGGGGCGGAGGGAGAGAAGCACAAACAAAAGGAGTCCCAATGACCAAAGTCATCGTTGTCAATGGCCCTAACCTCGGACGTCTCGGCGTCCGCCAGCCCGACGTCTACGGTCGTCAAGACCTCGACACCCTGCGCAAGCTCTGCACCGAATGGGGCAAGGACCTCGGCCTCGAAGTCGAGGTGCGCCAGACCGACGACGAAGCCGAAATGGTGCACTGGATGCACCAAGCCGCCGACGAGAAAACCCCGGTGGTCATGAACCCCGCCGCCTTCACGCACTATTCGTATGCTCTCGCCGACGCCGCGCACATGGTCATTGACGAGAACCTGCCGCTTATGGAAGTCCATATTTCCAACCCGTCCGCCCGCGACGAGTTCCGCAAGCGTTCCGTAATCAGCCCTGTGGCCACCGGCACCATCACCGGCATGGGTTTCTACGGCTACAAGCTCGCGCTCGATGCTGTGGCGCACTTGCTGAGCGAATAGAACCAAGCCCTCCAGCCAATCCCGGGTAGCAGTCGACGTTGCGCCCGGGATTCCTGTTACCTGAGGAAACCATAAGCGTCCAAGTAAAGGAAGCCATGACTCTCACCGCCACGGAACGTGATCTCGTCGATGCCGCGTCACGCTGGTTTGACGCCCACCGCGCACAGTTCGTCGATGAGCTGTGTGAGCTGCTGCGCTACCCGTCGGTTTCCGACGAATCGGACCCGAATCCTCGTCCGGGCGCGCCTTATGGACCCGAAGTACGCCGTGTATTCGACCATATGCTGGCCAAGGCAGGACGAGACGGGCTGCCTACGCGCGACTACACCGGTCACGTCATGGAAGTCGTTTATCCACAGGAGAACGTGGAGACCGACCGTGACATCGCCTTCGTCGACCACCTCGAC
>ENA-OZYK01000411-OZYK01000411.1-human-gut-metagenome-genome-assembly--contig:-NODE-411-length-13881-cov-4.166715_pt1 | contig 13881 bp, 6 predicted proteins | sample MGYA00243633_ERZ654123 | MGnify/ENA primary metagenome ERZ654123 (study PRJEB26926, sample SAMN06165067) | human gut metagenome | biome: ENVO:00009003; feature: ENVO:2100002; material: ENVO:00002003...
ATCAACGGCAGCGTCGACTGGTACCTGCGTCAGACGGACGACCTCCTGAACAACGTCATCACCCCCATGGGCTCGAACTTCGGCAACACGGTGCTCACCAACATCGGCTCGATGGAGAACAAGGGCGTGGAGTTCAACCTGAATTTCATCCCCGTGCAGACCAAGGACTGGAACCTCACGGTCGGCTTCAACGGCACGTTCCAGCACACCGAGTTCACCAAGCTCAACAACACCGACGACCCCGACTACGCCATCCAGGTGAGCAGCATCACCAAGGGTACGGGCAACCTGCTCCAGCGCCACATGGTGGGTTATGCACCCTACACCTACTACTGCTTCCAGCAGGTTTACGACCAGGACGGCAAGCCGATCCAGAACGCATTGGTGGATCGCAACAAGAACGGCCAGATCGACCAGGGCGACCGTTACATGACCGACAAGAGCCCCAACCCCGACTTCTTCTACGGCATCAGCCTCAAGCTGAGCTACAAGAACTGGGACTTCGGCTTCAACGGCCACGGTTCGGCGGGCAACTGGGTCTTCAACGACTTCGCCTCGGCCAACTCGACGTCCAACATCGACATCAACGCCGGCAACCTGCCCAACTTCGCACGGCTGGTCAAGAAGACCGGCTTTACGAAGGCCAACAGCGGCGAGCAGTGGTATTCGGACATGTTCCTCGAAAACGCTTCGTTCTTCCGCATGGACGACATCAACCTCGGGTACACGTTCAACAAGATTGGCAACTGGAAGGGCTCGATGCGCGTCGCCTTCGGCGTGCAGAACGTATTCGTCATCACCGATTACAGCGGCGTAGACCCCGAAATACCGGGCGTCAACGGCATCGACGGCTCGATCTGGCCGCGCCCGCGCACCTATTCGCTGCGTCTGAATGTAAACTTCTAAAAACGAACGAACCATGAAAATCGACATAAAACATTTCGCCTTGGCGGCGGCAGGCGCAACGATGCTGCTCACTTCGTGCATCGGGGATCTCGACACCCTGCCCCTCAACCCGTCCGACTCGACCTCGGAGACCGTCTACGGGAAAGACGAGAACGGCTACCTGGCCGGGCTCACCAAACTCTATTTCAATTTCGTCTCGAACGACACCACCGACCTGCAGGTCAGCGACGGCGGCGCCTCGGAGCTCATCCGCGCATTCTGGACGATCCAGGAGGTTACGGCCGACGCCTGCAAATGCGCCTGGGAGAACGACGCCTGGGTTCGCGCCATGAATACCGACACGTGGTCCGACGCCGACAACGACGCGACCTACGCCGTCTACGTACGTACGTTGCAGGGCATCGCCTACGTGAACGAGTACCTGCGCCAGACCGCCTCGGACAAACTCTCCGACCGCGGCGTGAGCAGCGAACTGGCCGCCAGGATCCAGAGCTTCCGCGCCGAGGCCCGTTTCCTGCGCGCCTATTTCTACTGGATCGCCCTCGACGTGTTCGGCGACGTGCCGTTTACGACCGAGACCTCGCCCTTCGGCGGCGGTGTGAACCCCAAACAGGCCTCGCGCAAGGATGTCTTTGACTACTGCATCTCGGAGCTGACCGACCTGGCTTCGGACGAAAGCGCGATGCCTGCCGCACGCTCGAACTACCCGCGTGCCGACAAGGGTGCGGTCAACGGCCTGCTGGCCCGCATGTACCTCAATGCCGAGGTTTATGCCGGCACCCCGATGTGGACGGAGGCCAAATCCGCCTGCGAAGCGATCTTCGGCATGGGCTACTCGCTCTGCCCGGAGTATTCCGACCTCTTCCGCGGCGACAACGGCGAGAACGCCGACGCCCTGAAGGAGATCATCTTCGGCGTGGCATACGACGCCGAGCAGACGCAGTCCTACGGCGGCACGTCGTACCTGACGCTGGCAGCCATCGCCGCCACCGACGTGACGGCCGAACAGAAGATCAACGGCGTGAACAACGGCTGGGCCGGCATCCGCGTACCCTACGAATACGTACAGAAATATTTCAACGCCCGCAACGCGGACTACACCACGGGCGAATATACGGTCAACGACAAACGCGGCGGAATGTTCTACATCAAAGGCCGCCAGGAGTCGATGAACGATGCGCTCTATGTCTTCCTCAACGGGTGGACTTGCCTCAAGTTCAACAATATCCCCCACGACATGACCAACGACGAATTCCTTGCCACGGCTGCATCGAAGGCATACAGCGACATCGACTTCCCGATGATCCGCCTGGGCGAGATCTACCTGATCTACGCCGAGGCCTGCATGAACCTGGGACAGGCCAACACCGCGCTGCCGAAGCTCAAGGAGCTGACCGACCGCGCCGGGGTATCGGCCCCCTCGTCGGTCACGGCCGACTACCTGCTCGAGGAGCGTGCCCGCGAGCTGATGTGGGAGGGGCACCGCCGCACCGACCTGATCCGCTACGGCAAGTTCACCACCCCGTCGTTCCTCTGGACATACAAGGGCGGCACCTTCACCGGACAGGGGTTCGATGATTACATGAAAATCTTTGCCATCCCTTCGTCGGAGCTCGCTTCCAACCCCGAACTGCACCAGAATCCCGGCTACGGAAACGCAACCGATAAATAACCAACCCTAAAAATCGTACGACTATGAAAATTACACGATATGCGATGATGCTGGCGGCTGCGACGGGGCTCCTCTCCGCCTGCCAAAAGCTCGACGAGGTAAAGGCCTACGACCCCGACAAGGTCGTGGCGCCCGTGCTGCATGCGCTGCCCGGGGAGATCGTCATTACGCCCGACAACATGGGCTCGACGCAGACCTTCACCTGGGACGCCGCCGACTTCGGCGTCCGCACCCAGATCAACTACTCGATCGAAGCCTCGTACAACGACGGTGCGAAACTGGTGCTCTTCACGGGAATGAACGGCACCTCGTCGGAACAGACCTATGAAAGCCTCAACAACATCCTTGCGCTGTCCGTGGAAGACGGCGGCCTGGGGGTTCCCTCGGGCGAACCTACGGACGTGGATTTCTACATCAGCGCCACGATCGGCACCGACTTCGAAAAATTCTACTCCGCCCCCGCCACCGTCCGCATGACCGTGACGACGGCCGAGCGTACCTATCCCCAGGTCTGGGTAATCGGCGATTACTGCGGCTGGAATTTCGACAACGCACAGGGACTGTTCTGTTTCTCCGGCGACGAGGTCACCTACGAAGCTATCGTTGACTTGGGCGAAAAAGCCGCCAACGGCTTCAAACTGAGCGGCGAAGCCGGTTGGAACGATGCCTGCAACTGGGGCACCGACGGTGATGCTGCGGCTCCGGAAACGGAAGCCCCGTCGATCACGCTGATCTCCAGCGGCGGTTCCGGAAACATCATGGTCTATTCCAAGCGCTTCTACCGCTTCGTATTCGACCGTTCGACATTAACGTTAAGCAATAAGCTGTCGTTCAACTCGATGGGTATTATCGGCGATGCCACTCCGGGCGGCTGGGACACCGACACGGAGATGAATTTCGACACCCAAAAACAGCGTTTCTGGGTCGACGTCACACTGACCGCCGGGGAATTCAAATTCCGTGCGGACAACGACTGGGCGATAAACTTCGGCGGGGCGGACGGACGCCTTTCGCAGAACGGCGACAACATCAAGGCCACGGCGGGCAACTACCGCGTATACGCAACCCTGAACAACTCTGCGGAGATCACCTACGAACTCAATGCCGGCGACTACGGCACGGGCGGCGGCGAAGAACCCGACCCGGGGCCGGAAAAGGCCGACTGGTACATCCACGGCCAGACCGTCGCAACCCCCGACTGGGGCCCGACGGCCATGGAGAGCGCCAGCTCGAACATCGTGGCCTACAAGGCCGCAGGGGTCGAGGTAGCCGCCAACTCGGAATTCCTCTTCAAGAGCGGCGACGAGTCGCAGTGGATCGGGGCCGACGCCGCATTCGCCGGCAGCAGCCCCTACACCTGCACGATCGGCTCGGCCTTCAAGGTTTCCGCCGACAAGGTCAATGCCGTGATCGCCGAAGCCGGCACGTACGACTACTGGCTGCTGCCCGAGGCGGGACGCGCCTACGTGATGGCCGCAGGCGCCAAGCCCGAGCTGGTCGCCGACACATGGGGACTGGTCGGCAACATCACCGGATGGGGTGACCTGGGCGATTTCTCCATGAGCGAGGAGGGCGCCTACCTCGTTCGCAAAGGCGTAGTCCTGACCACCGCCAGCGAATTCAAGATCCGCTTCAACAACGCCTGGGACGACTCCAAGAACTACGGCACGGCGTCGGGCGGTGCGGTCGACATCAACAAGGCCGTCGACATCATCACCAGCGGCGGTTCGCAGAACATGAAAGTCCAGCTCGACGGCACCTACGACATCTATTTCGACCTCGCGAATTCGCAGATATACATCATGTCCGAGGGCAAGACCCCGGCAGAGGCCGAATAACGGCCACCCTTTCACGGGACGGCACACAGAGATTGCCGTCCCGTTTCTGGCCTGCCGCCCCTGACCGGACGGCAGGCCCCGAAACGAACTTTAACCGAGATTCCGCTATGAAAAAATTTCTTTTCCTGCTGCTGGCACTCGTACTTTCCGTATCCGTGTCGTGCAGCGACGACAAGACCGGCGATACCGGCGGCAGTATGCTCTCCGTGACCCCCACGGAGATAGAATTCGAAGCCGCAGGCGGCAGCCGGCTGCTCGACCTGCGCACCGATGCGGGCGCGTGGTCGCTGACGCAGAGCGACAATACCGCATGGTGCACACCGGCCCTCACATCGGGCAAAACCTCCACGTCGTTCGCGGTCACGGCGACCGCAAACGAGTCGTCGAAACGCTCCGCGACGCTTACCTTCACCGCCCCGGGCTGCGATCCGGTCGTCGTCACCGTGACACAGAGCGGCGATGCCTCCCAGGATTTCGAGGGCGAGCAGGTCGTCGCCCAGCCCGATGCGTGGGACAACCGCAAACGCGCCGACATAAGCTACCAGCTGCTGGTATACAGCTTTGCCGACGGCAACGGCGACAAGGTGGGCGACCTGCCGGGGCTGACCCGGCGGCTCGACTACATCGACGCACTCGGCGCCTCGGCCGTGTGGCTCTCACCGATCCATCCGGCGGCTTCGTACCACGGTTACGACGTGCTCGACTACGAGGCGGTCAACCCCGCCTTCGGGTCGGACGCCGACCTGAGGGCATTCATCGACGCGGCCCATGCCCGCGGCATCCGGGTCTACCTGGATTACGTGCTCAACCATACGGGCAAAGACCACCCGTGGTTCAAATCGGCCGCCGCGTCCGAAGGGAGCCCTTACCGTGACCGCTATATCTTCTCCGAAGACCCGCAGGCCGACATCGCGGCCGGGCGGATCGACCAGATCGCCACGGAAGGCGCCGCAGGCTACGATGCCGGACAATGGTTCTCGACCGACACGGGGGCGGGTGCCGCCGGGCGCTTCAAGTTCGTGCTCGACTGGACAAATGCCGACAGCCCGACGGTGACCGTTACCGAAACGACCGATGCCGCGGATGCGGACAATACGCAGGGCGGCGCGGACGACAAATACCTCTATTTCGGCAACGGCACGAGCAAACGCTTCTACGCCAGGGGCGGCAACAGTTACGAACTGACGCTCGACTTCGATTCCGACTGGGGATTCCTCGTCCGCACCTCGACCACGTCGTGGGCCGCAGGCACCAAATACGGCGCCCCCGACAACCGGACGATCATCCGGTTCGGGGAGCCCTTCACCCTGATGTCGAACCGCTCGGCCGATCCGGCCAACGTGCAGTTCTCGCTGCCGACGATGTACCATTCGCACTTCTGGACGGCGGCATTCGCCGACCTCAACTACGGCAAGGCCGCCGAGGCCGAGCAGTCCGGGGCGTTCAAGGCCGTCACCGAAGCGGCCGACAAGTGGGTACGCATGGGCGTGGACGGGTTCCGCCTCGATGCCGTGAAGCACATCTACCACAACGCCTACAACGACGAGAACCCCACGTTCCTCAAGAAATTCTACGACCGCATGAACGAGAGCTACAAGGCCGCCGGCGGAGAGGGCGATTTCTACATGGTGGGCGAGATGCTCGACGAAGCGGACAAGGCGGCACCCTATTACCGGGGGCTGCCGGCGCTGTTCGAATTCACGTTCTGGTACAAGCTCAAATGGGCGCTGCAAAACGGCATCGGATGCTATTTCGTCAAGGACATCCTCGACGTGCAGCCCCTCTACGCACAGTACCGCAGCGATTATATCGAAGCCACGAAACTTTCGAACCACGACGAGGATCGCACGGGCTCCGACCTGGGACAGTCCGCCGAAAAGATGAAGGTGGCGGCCGCCGTGCTGCTCACGGCGCAGGGCGCACCCTACATTTACCAGGGCGAAGAGCTCGGGTACTGGGGCACCAAATCCAACGGCGACGAATATGTCCGCACCCCGATCCTGTGGGACAAGGCGGGCAACGAACTGGCTTCGGGAAGCCTCTCGGGCAAGATCGACATGCAGATGCTGACCCCGGCGATCTCGGTCGAGGCACAGGCCGACGACGACGGTTCGCTGCTCAACCTCTACCGCACGTTCGCCCGGCTGCGCAACACCTACCCCGTGCTGGCGCAGGGCAAGATGGTCAAACACCCGGTCTACAACGACGGCAACACCTCGCAGCAATCCATCGCGGCCTGGTACCGCGAGCTGGACGGCGAACGGATGCTCGTCGTGCACAACTTCGGCCGGGAGGAGCAGATACTGACCCTTACCGACCAACCGGACAAGGCCGTAGGCGTCTCAGGTGAAGTGAAACTTCAGCGCGGCGACGCTTCGTCGAAACTGCTCATGGGCGCCTGGTCGTCGGTGGTATTCACGCTCTAAACGACACGCCATGAAACGCTTGCCCGCATTACTTCTCGCAATGGTACTGGTTGCCTGCGGCACACGGCCGCAGCAACCGGCCGCCCACCCCGACTGGAGTTACAACTCGGTCGTCTACGAAATGAACGTGCGCCAGTACACCCCCGAAGGGACGCTGGCGGCGGCCGCACGCCACCTGCCCCGGCTCAGAGAACTGGGCGTGGACATCGTCTGGCTGATGCCCGTCTACCCCATCGGCGTCAAGGAGCGCAAGGGAACCCTCGGCTCGTACTACGCCATCTCCGACTACGAAGCCGTCAACCCCGAATTCGGCACGCTGGAGGATTTCGACCGGTTCCTGGCCGAAGCCCACAGACTCGGGCTGCGCGTGATCCTGGACTGGGTGGCCAACCACACCTCGCCCGATGCCCGCTGGATCGAGGAGCGCCCGGCCGACTGGTATGTACGTGACTCGCAGGGCAACACCATCGTGCAGTACGACTGGACGGACATCGCCAAGCTCGACTACGGCAACGCGGACATGCGTGCCGCAATGGCGGCCGCCATGCGTTTCTGGCTCGACCGCGGCATCGACGGATTCCGCTGCGACATGGCGTGCGAGGTACCCATCGACTTCTGGCAGCAGACGCTGCCCGCACTGCGGAAAGAGTACCCCGGCATCTACCTGCTCGCCGAGGGCGAAGCCCCCGCATTGCACGACGGGGCGTTCGACGCCTCGTATGCGTGGGAGCTGCACCACCTGCTGAACGACATCGCACAGGGACGGAAAAGCGCCGCAGACCTGCGTGCCTACGTCGCCAGGGATGCCGCTGCCATGCCGCGCGAGGCGTTCCGCCTGATGTTCACCTCGAACCACGACGAAAACTCGTGGGCCGGGACGGAATTCGAGCGCATGGGCGACGCGGCACGCGTGATGGCGTTGCTGACCTTCACGCTGCCCAACGGGCAGCCGCTCGTCTATACCGGACAGGAGATGGGGTTCGACCACCGCTTCGAGTTCTTCGAGAAAGACCCCGTCCCCGCGTGGGAACGCAACGGATTTACGGATTTCTACGCCGCCCTGATCCGGCTGCGCCACGAGAACCCGGCGCTCGCAGCCGGGGAACGCGGCGGGCAGGCCGCATACCCGCTCGGCGAACGAACACCCGACGGCCTGATGCTGTTTTCCCGTACGGCCGGCGGCAACGAGGTGACAGTCGCTGCGAACCTCAGTGCGGAGGAGGTCGCATTCGACCTGCCGTTCGAGGGCTCGCGCCGCGAGTTCTTCACCGGGAAGGAATACACGGGCGGCACCCGCACCGTGCTTCCCGCATGGCAATGGCTGGTCTTCGCACAAGACAGGAGATAAAAGTTGCGGACATGCGCCGGGGATGCGCGGAAACAGCGCCGGGAACCCGCCGGGAACCCGATAGAACCCGACGGGAATAGACAATAAACCATCCGAGAAGCACAGGGATGCGCACGAGAAGCACAGGGATGCCCCGGGCGAAACGGGAATCGCTGGAAACCGATTTTTTGCTAACTTTACAAACGACGATATTTTGAACCGATTTTTCATGACACTCGCAGCAGCCGGACTGCTCTCCTGCACAGGGACAGGACAGTCCGCATTCGACCCCGCCTCGGTGGCAGACGCCTCGGGCGAGGTTACCCGCGTCGAACCCCTCTCGTGGTGGACGGGGATGCAGACCCCGCTCCAGTTGCTCGTCAACGGGGCCGGCATCGCGGCATACGACGTCCGCATCGAAGGCGGACAGGGCGTCGGGGTGAAGGCCCGCCACAAAGCCGACAGTCCCAATTACCTATTCGTGGACGTGGAGGTGAAACCCGACGCGGAGCCGGGCACCTACTACCTCGTATTCTCGCAGGGGGAACGACAGTTCAAGGTTCCCTATGAGATCGCGGCACGCGCCGAAGGCTCGGTCGCACGCAAGAGTTTCACCACGGCCGACATGATCTACCTCCTGATGCCCGACCGCTTCGCCAACGGCGATGCGTCGAACGACTCGACGCCCCACACGCGGGAGCGCGCCGACCGCAGCGCCTTCTTCGGCCGCCACGGGGGCGACCTGCAGGGGATGATCGACCACCTGGATTACATCGCAGGGCTGGGCGCCACGGCCGTATGGCCCACGCCGCTGCTGCTGGACGACGAACCCGAAGGTTCGTACCACGGCTACGCCTGCGGCGACTACTACCGCATAGACCCCCGGTTCGGCTCGAACGAACTGTATAGGGAGTTCGTCGGCAAAGCCCACGAGCACGGGCTGAAGGTGATTATGGACATCGTCACCAACCACTGCGGCACGGGCCACTGGTGGATGAAAGACCTGCCTTTCAGGGACTGGATACACCAGTTCCCCGAATACACCGGGACGAACGTCTGCTTCTCGACGAACATGGATCCCAACGCTTCGCGCTACGACCTCGACCTGCAGGAGAGCGGCTGGTTCGTGCCGTCGATGCCCGACATGAACCTCGACAATCCCTATGTGCTGCAATATTTCAAGCAATGGGCCGTGTGGTGGATCGAGTATGCCGGCCTGGACGGGTTCCGCGTCGACACCTACCCCTACAACGAGAAGGTGCCGATGAGCGAGTGGTGCGCGGCCGTACGCAGGGAATACCCCGATTTCAACATCGTGGGCGAATGCTGGACGTCGTCGATCCCGCAACTGGCATACTGGCAGGGCGGCAATCCCAACAAGGACGGCTTCGACTCGCACCTGCCGTCGATCATGGATTTCCCGCTGCAGGAGGCCATCTGCCGGGCGCTGCCCACCGACTCGCTCCGCTGGGGCGAGGGCATGACGCGCGTCTACGACTGCCTGTCGCACGATTTCGTCTACCATGACCTGTCGAAAATGATGATCTTCGTCGCCAACCACGACACCGACCGCATCGGCGACATCGTACGCAGAAACCCCGACCGGCTGAAACTCTCGATGGCGATGCTGGCCACGATGCGCGGCATCCCGCAGATATTCTCGGGCGACGAGATGATGTTCACCTCGAAAGACCTCTCGCAGGGACACGGCGGGCTGCGCGTGGATTTCCCCGGCGGCTGGGAGGGCGACGCGGTGAACCTGTTCGACCCGGCGCAGCGCGATGCCGTACAGGCGGGGCTCTTCGACTACACGCAGCGGCTCTTCCAATGGCGCAAGTCGAAGCCCGTGATCCACAACGGCCGCACGATGCACTTCCTCTCGCGCGACAACACCTACGCCTATTTCCGTTATGACGACACCGACGCGGTATTCGTCTTCATCAACAACTCGCGGGGCAAGAAACAGGTGCCGTGGTCGCACTATGCCGAGATCGCCTCGGGGCTGAGCGACGGGCGCAACGTCCTGACGGGCAAAGCCACGGAGGTGGACGATACCACCACGGTCGGCCCGCGGCAGGCGCTGATCGTAGAATTCAAACGTAAATAACAAGACCGAACCATGAAGAAAATATTTTTATATATCTCCGCGCTGCTGGCCGGTGCAGCCTGCACGGCACAGGAGACGCTCCTCTCGCCCGACGGCCGCCTCCGCCTGGAGTTCAGCCTGGCGGATGGAGGCCGCCCCACCTATACGCTCGATTACAAGGAGCGCCCCGTGATCCTGCCCAGCGGCATGGGGCTCGAACTGCGCGGCGAAGCCCCAAAGCTGGAATTCGGGGCTGAAATCCGCAAGGGCGAACCAGGGCGCCCGGTATCGCTCTACGACGGGTTCACCCTCGGGCAGGTGGCCCGCAGCGAGTCCGACCAGACATGGCGTCCCGTATGGGGCGAGCAGGCCGAGATCCGCGACCGCTATAACGAAATGGCCGTCACGCTGCGGCAGGCCGCGACAGGCCGCGACATGACGATCCGCTTCCGGCTCTACGACGACGGGCTCGGATTCCGCTACGAATTCCCCGAACAGGAGTCGCTGACCTATTTCGTCATCGGCGAGGAGAAAACACAGTTCGCCATGGCGGGCGACCACACGGCGTTCTGGATCCCGGGCGACTACGACACGCAGGAGTACGACTACACGGAGTCGAAACTCTCGCAGATACGGGAGCTGATGCCCGGCGCCATCACGCCCAACTCGTCGCAGACGCCCTTCTCGCCCACGGGCGTACAGACGGCCCTGCAGATGAAGAGCGACGACGGGCTCTACATCAACATCCACGAAGCGGCGCTGGTCGACTATGCGTGCATGCACCTCGACCTGGACGACCGGAATTTCATCTTCACCTCGCACCTTACGCCCGACGCACAGGGGTGGAAAGGCTACATGCAGGCGCCCTGCCATACCCCGTGGCGCACGGTGACGGTCTCGGACGACGCCCGCGACATCCTCGCCTCGAAGCTGATCCTGAACCTCAACGAGCCGTGCGCCTATGACGACACCTCGTGGATCAAGCCCGTGAAATACATGGGCGTATGGTGGGAAATGATCACCGGCAAGAGCGACTGGGCCTATACGCGCGACGTGCCGTCGGTACAGCTCGGCGTGACGGATTACGCCCGATGCAGGCCCAGCGGCCGCCACGGCGCCGAGAACGAGAACGTGAAGCGGTACATCGACTTCGCGGCGGCACACGGGTTCGACCAGCTGCTCGTCGAAGGCTGGAACGTCGGCTGGGAGGACTGGTTCGGGCACACGAAGGATTACGTCTTCGATTTCGTGACCCCCTACCCCGATTTCGACATCGCCGCACTGAACGAATATGCGCACGGGAAAGGCATCCGGCTGATGATGCACCATGAAACGTCGGCTTCGGTGCGCAACTACGAACGCCACATGGAAGCGGCCTACCGCCTGATGGACAAATACGGGTACAACTCGGTCAAGAGCGGGTACGTGGGCGACATCCTGCCCCGCGGCGAGCACCATTACGGGCAGTGGATGAACAACCACTACCTCTATGCCGTCCGCCGGGCCGCCGACCACAAGATCATGGTCAACGCCCACGAGGCGGTGCGCCCGACGGGCCTCTGCCGCACCTACCCCAACCTGATCGGCAACGAGTCGGCACGCGGCACGGAGTACCAGGCGTTCGGCGGCTCGAAGCCCCACCATGTGACGATCCTGCCCTTCACGCGCCTGCAGGGCGGCCCGATGGACTACACGCCCGGCATCTTCGTGATGGACGTCGCGGAGGTCAACCCCGGCAACCACTCGCACGTCAACGCGACGCTCGCCAACCAGCTGGCGTTGTACGTGACGATGTACTCGCCGCTGCAGATGGCGGCAGACCTGCCCGAGCACTATGAGAAATACATGGATGCGTTCCGTTTCATCGAGGACGTCGCACTGGACTGGGAAGAGAGCCGCTACCTGCTGGCCGAACCGGGCGACTACATCGTCGTGGCGCGCAAGGCCAAAGACACGGGCGAGTGGTTCGTGGGCGGCGTGACGGACGAGAACCGACGTACGGTGACGCTCCCGTTCGACTACCTCGATCCCGGTAAGGAGTACGTGGCGACGCTCTACGCCGATGCCCCCGATGCCGATTACCAGACCAATCCGCAGGCATATGTCATCCGCACCGGGAAGGTCAGACAACGCACGGAACTCGACGTGGAGATGGCGCGCGGCGGAGGCTTTGCAATCTCCATACGCGAGGCAACCGACGCAGACCGCAAACTCTGCAAGCTGAAATAACGGGCGATGCCTGCGGACGGCAATCATGCCGGGGCCCACACAGCCCCCTCAAAAAATCCTTTGCCCCTCGTTCTTTTCAAGAACAGGGGCTTTTTTATGCGTATTTTTAAAACGCAAAAGTTCGCCCCTATATTATTGACTCCAAACCATTTACGCCCACAAATCCAAGATTAACACAACTGCTTGATTTTCAAAACAACATGGAGGTGGTCAATCAAAATTAACGAATCATTATAGCGGGGAAAATAAATTATTTTCCCCGCAACTGTGCTGCATCATCAAGTAGCTTATACGCTTTGCGCTCTTTAATTGAAGCCTGTTCCAGCTGCTCTGCCCGCCGTCTTACGGCTTCTTCGTATCGTTCAACTTGGTTTCGGACGGTATCGCGTATGGCCGTGTGCTGCTCATCCCTGAATATCGTTTCCAACTCCATAAGCTCCTTTTCTTTGATCTCACCACGCATTTTCACGTAGCGGTATTTCAGGTCGTTCGCAGCTAACAGCCGATTATTCTCTGAGATTCGGTAAATGAATGCGCCTTGCAGGAAAATACATCCCAGCATGACGAACATCGTCAAAAATGTTTTCGAAGAACTGATATCGAGCGTATAAGTATGCCGGTGCTCCCGCACTGGCAGGTTTTCGGGCTTTGCCGCTGCTTCGACAGCTTGCCTCACCTGCTCTATCAATGTATGTGTCTGCCTGATCTCTTTGTCGATCACCTCCAGCCTACCCGCTAACTGCGCCAACAGAGCGTTGTATTTGTCGGTAAATTCCCGCTCCTGCTCGGTTTTTACTCCCGGCAAGGCCGTATGCCGTTGCAGTTGTTCGAGCATCTGTGCGACCTGCCCCTGCGAGAGCTCCGTGGCCTCTATCAGCCGCTCGATCCGTTCCAGCTGTGCATTCTCCAGACCCGCGTTGGCTTTGGTGCTTTTGACAGCCTTGACGAGCGTTTCTTTGAGGTCTTCGTACATTTCGATCGAGAGTCCGATCTTATTTTCGTCGTTCATGATTTTTGAGATTTTCTAATTCGGTTACAGTTTTATTTTGGCTCTTCTTTTCTGTTCTTCCATCCTGCGGCGGTGCTCCATCGCAGCGATGGCCATCGCCTCGGCCGCGGCGTTGAGCAGTGCCGTGATTCGTGCTATATACTTTTCGGGGCTTTCTCCCGGCTTGCGCTGTAACTGCTTGGCGGACACTCCGCCGGGCGAATCGGCCGGCGGCAGTGGAATCCCGCCTGCCTTTCCGAGGTTTACCGATGACGGCTCTTCGCGCGTGCCGCTGCTACCCATACCGCCGAACAACCCTGCAAATGCTGAACGGTAATTGCCTGCCGCCGCCGAGAGGTTCCCGAAGAGCGTTGCCCGGTGTTGGGTTTGTTGTTGAATATTGTTGAAC
>ENA-OZYK01000421-OZYK01000421.1-human-gut-metagenome-genome-assembly--contig:-NODE-421-length-13451-cov-4.363467_pt1 | contig 13451 bp, 9 predicted proteins | sample MGYA00243633_ERZ654123 | MGnify/ENA primary metagenome ERZ654123 (study PRJEB26926, sample SAMN06165067) | human gut metagenome | biome: ENVO:00009003; feature: ENVO:2100002; material: ENVO:00002003...
GGCACCGCCGCAAAACCCGTGGCCTACGCCGACGCAGTCGCCGGACATGCCTCCTACGCCGAAGACCGCGCCCATGACCCACTGGCGGCCGATACTGCCACCGCGTCCGCCGCGTCCGCCGCCGCACATGAAGGAGCCAACGCATGATCATCCTCGCCAACCCGCGTAGCGACTGGAACGTGCTGCGTCCACTACTGTTCGAATCCATTGGCCAGACCCTGACCATGGTGCTCGTCACCCTCGTCATCGGCGGATTCCTCGGCCTGATCCTCGGCGTGGTGCTCTATGGCACCCGCCCCGGCAACCTGTTCGAGAACGCGGTCGTCTACCGCATCCTTGACATCATCGTCAACATCGTGCGCCCGATTCCGTTCATCATCTTCCTGGCAGCCATGCAGCCGCTCACCATCGTCGTGGTCGGCACGTCCATCGGCACCGTGGCCGCCATCTTCCCGATGGTGGTGATGTGCACCTTCGCCACCTCGCGTCTGGTCGAACAGAATCTCGTGCCGGTCGACCCGGGAGTAATCGAGGCCGCGCGTTCGATGGGTGCCGGCAAGCTCACCATCATCCGCACCGTGCTCATCCCCGAAGCCCTGGCACCGCTGATCCTGGCCTACGCCTTCCTGTTCATTGGCGTGCTCGACATGTCTGCCATGGCCGGCTACATCGGCGGTGGCGGTCTCGGTAACTTCGCCATCGCCTACGGCTACCAGAAGTTCGACCAGACCGTCACCTGGACGGCCGTGATCATCATGATCGTACTGGTCCAGGTGGTGCAGGGCATCGCCAACGCCATCGCCAAACGACTGCTCAAACGCCAGCAATAACAAGGCATACTGACCCCATAGATCGCGGCCCTCGCCAATATGGAGCGAGGGCCGCAATATATTCTTCGCGCTACTAGAATCGGGAACCATGAGTGAACATATCGACATCGACCACGAACTCATCACTATCCGCCACTACCTGCACGCCCATCCGGAGCGTAGTTTCCGTGAATTCGGCACCAGCATCTATCTGACCGACCAGCTCAAGGCGCACGGCATCGAGATCCTGCACAACCCGCTGGAGACTGGTGTTGTGGGGCTCATTCAGGGCGAGGCCGGTCCCGGGCCGCGTATCGGGCTGCGCGCTGACATCGACGGCCTGCCCATCGTGGAAGACTCCGGACTGGAGTTCAGCTCCGTCAATGAAGGCGTGATGCACGGCTGCGGCCACGACCTGCACATGACCGGTCTGCTCGGTGCCGCCTTCTGGCTCGCCGAGCACCGTGACAAGTTCGCCGGCTCGATCAAGATTCTGTTCCAGCCGAGTGAGGAGACCGGCCAAGGCGCTCGCGCCATGATCGACGTCGGACTCGTGGATGACGTCGAAGCCATTATCGGCACGCACAACAACCCCAACTATGCGCCCGGCCAGCTGGCCATCGGCGTTGAGCCGATGATGGCCGGCTGCGTGAAATTCCGCGTGACCCTCCACGCCCAAGGCACCCACGCCGGTTACCCGTACAAGGGCACCGGGCCCATCGAAGCGCTCGCCAGTATTATTCTGAGCCTGCAGACCATCGTGAGCCGCAACGTCACGCCCTTCCACCCGCTGGTGCTGTCCGTTACCGAAGTGCACGGCGGCCATGTGTGGAACGTGGTGCCCGCCGAAGCCGGATTCCAAGGGACTGTGCGCTATTTCCACAAGTCGGATGGCAATCTGGTCGGCCGCCGATTCAAGGAAGTGGTGGAACACACCGCCGAGGCATACGGCATCAGCGCCGACGTGGTCTGGGATGACTTTCAAGACCCGCTGGTCTCCGATCCAGGTCTCGCCAAGGCCGTGGCGGCGGATGTCAACGACTACGCGCAGCTCGAACCGATACGTCAGTCGATGGCGGGGGAGGACTTCTGCGAATTCGCCAAGGTGACGTTGCCGGTGTTCGCGTTCGTCGTGTCAAACGGCCAGGAAGGTTGCGCCGACTGGCATAGCCCGCATTTCGTGGGTCTCGACGAATCCATTCCCACCTTCGTCAACTTCTACGTCAACACCGCTCTGCGCGTGCTCAACGAGCTGAAGTAAATCCTTTTCTGGCTCGCCTCCGGAGGCTGAGGCGTTAGGCAGACAGCCCAGTGGGCTGTCTGTAGCCGAAGGTGAGGCGACAGCCGAACCAGATATGCGCGGGCCTCGCCCGTCCATAAGTGCAGGACGAGCTATCAGCGAAGCTGACTGAGGGGAGTGGCATTCGTTCATTAGGTCGATTCATCGTCCATTAGGTCGGTGAACGGCGATACTGGTTGTTGGAATCGCGCCATTGCAACGACTGATATCGCATTGCAGTGACCTAATGAACGCAAAAACGACCTAATGAATGACGCCAAGCCGGAAGAACAGGCAATCCGACGTCATACGCGGCTACACTAAGAATCTATGACACAGCTTCGCTTCGCACTCGCCCAGATCGACACCTGCGTCGGCGCGCTTGACGCCAACGCCGCCAAGGTGCTCGACTACTCCCGTAAAGCCGCCGCAGGAAACGCCCAAGTGGTTGTTTTCCCGGAAATGACCCTCACCGGATACCCCATCGAGGATCTGGCCCTGCGCCGCACCTTCCGCCAAGCCGCATGGGACAAGGCCAACGAACTCGCCACCCAGCTCAACGACGACGGCCTCGGCGATCTGTTCGTGGTGGTCGGCACCGTGGGCACCGACCGCAAGACCTCCAAGCCGCGCAACCGACTGGTGGTCTTGCACCAAGGCGTGGTCTGGGCTGGCTACGACAAGCACTTCCTGCCCAACTACGGCGTGTTCGACGAATTCCGCATCTTCTCCGCCGGCGACCGCTCCGTGACCCTCGACGTGGACGGCGCCACCATTGGCGTGGCCATCTGCGAGGACATCTGGCAGGACGGCGGCCCGGTGGCCGACCTGGCCACCAAGAACATCGACCTGCTGCTCACCATCAACGGCTCGCCGTATGAGGAAGGCAAGACCAACACCCGTTTCGAGCTCGCCCAGCGTCGTGCCGCCGAGGTTAACGCCCCGGTCATCTACCTGAATCAGGTCGGCGGTCAAGACGACCTCGTCTTCGACGGCGGCAGCTTCGTGGTCGACGCCGACGGCACGCTTATCGAACGCAGCCCGATGTTCATGGAAAACCTGACGTTCTGGGACTTCGATTCCGCCGCCGAACATCAGGCCAAGGCCGAGATCGTTCCGGAACTCGACCCGGACGAAGAGGTATACACCGCCTGCGTGCTCGGCCTCAAGGACTACATGGCCAAGAACCACTTCACCGGCGTGACGCTGGGCCTCTCAGGAGGCATCGACTCCGCACTGGTAGCCGCCATGGCGGCCGACGCATGCGGCGGCGAGAACGTCTGGGGCATCTCCATGCCCTCCATGTACTCCTCCGACGGTTCCAAAGACGACGCCGCCGATTTGGCCTCCAACATTGGCGCCCATTACGAGGTCCAGCCCATTGAGCCATTGTTCAACGCCTACCAACAGCAACTTGACCTTGATGGCGTCTCCGCCGAGAACCTGCAGGCCCGCATCCGCGGTGTGATCGTGATGGCCAGCTCCAATTCGCGCGGTCTGCTCGCCGTGGCCACCGGCAACAAGTCAGAGCTCGCCTGCGGCTACTCGACCATCTACGGCGATGCGGTAGGCGGCTACGCACCCATCAAGGACCTGCTCAAGACCCGTGTCTGGGAGATCGGCCGTTGGCGTAACAAGGCCGCGGCCGCAGGCGTCGGCATCGGCGGTCTCAAGATCGTGGGCAACGAGGACGGCAACACCGGCATCCCGTTGAAGGACGGCGTGATGATTCCGGTCTCCTCCATCGAGAAGGCACCCTCGGCCGAGTTGCGCCCCGGGCAGAAGGACTCCGACTCCCTGCCCGAATACGCGCTGCTCGACAAGGTGCTCGCCGCATACATCGAGCACGCGCACGGCCGCGCCGACCTGTTAGCCGACGGCTTCGACCAGGTCACCGTAGACACCGTGATGCGATTGGTGGACCGCGCCGAATGGAAGCGCCGCCAATACCCGCTGGGACCGAAGGTCACGGCCCTCGCGTTCGGCCGCGACCGCCGACTGCCCGTCACCAACGCATTCAGGGAATAAACATATATTGCTCCCGCCAGCGGGAGCAAGTAATACCGTTGAGGAGGTACCAATGACAGACGATAACAAGAAGCAGTGGTATTTCAACACCGTCAAGAAGCAGGCCGAGTTGGGCATGGTCTCACCGATCGAACAGCGCATGGGTCCGTACAAGACCAAGGAAGACGCCGAACATGCGTGGGACATCGTGGTGGACCGCAATGCCAGATGGGAGGAGGAGAACCGGCGCTGGAAGAACTACGGCGTGAAACCCGCACAGGCTCGCCCCGAGGATTGACGGTCGAAAACTGACGGATACGGTTCTGCTGTCAATCTCAAGACCGAACCGCTCATACGAACATCACAGTATGAGCGGTTTCCCATATCTGGAGACGTGCAATAGTCCCATCAATATCTAGAAGCCATTGGAATGGTAGCGTTCGCAGAAACAATGTGAGATAGCTCACTCCCAATTTCAGCTTTTCTCAAGCAAGTGCCAACTACACTGTTGAACCAAGGGTTCCGTGAAGATGCGAAACCTACAACCCCATTTAAGGAGTGACATGACCGCAGTGGAAAATGCAGCTGTCTCCCAGGAGGAGCTCGACGCCAAGGCGTGGGCCGGCTTCACCGAGGGCAACTGGCAGAAGGATATTGACGTCCGCGACTTCATCCAGAAGAACTACACCCCGTACGAGGGCGACGAGACATTCCTGGCTCCTGCCACCGAGAAGACCAAGCACCTGTGGAAGTACCTCGACGACAACTACCTGGCCGTGGAGCGCAAGCAGCGCGTCTACGACGTGGACACCCATACCCCGGCCGACGTCGACGCCTTCCCGGCCGGCTACATCGACTCCCCGGAAGTCGATAACGTGGTCGTTGGCCTCCAGACCGACGTTCCCTGCAAGCGCGCGATGATGCCGAACGGTGGCTGGCGCATGGTCGAGCAGGCCATCAAGGAAGCCGGCAAGGAACCGGATCCGGAGATCAAGAAGATCTTCACCAAGTACCGCAAGACCCACAACGACGGCGTCTTCGGCGTGTACACCAAGCAGATCAAGGTCGCCCGCCACAACAAGATCCTCACCGGTCTGCCGGACGCCTACGGCCGTGGCCGCATCATCGGCGACTACCGCCGCGTCGCCCTGTACGGCGTGAACAAGCTCATCGCCTTCAAGAAGCGCGACAAGGACTCCGTGCCGTACCGCAACGACTTCACCGAGCCGGAGATCGAGCACTGGATCCGCTTCCGTGAGGAGCACGACGAGCAGATCAAGGCTCTGAAGAAGCTCATCAACCTCGGCAACGAGTACGGCCTCGACCTGTCCCGCCCGGCCCAGACCGCGCAGGAAGCCGTGCAGTGGACCTACATGGGCTACCTGGCCTCCATCAAGTCCCAGGACGGCGCCGCCATGTCCTTCGGCCGCAACTCCGCCTTCCTCGACTGCTACATCGAGCGCGACCTCCAGGCCGGCAAGATCACCGAGACCGACGCCCAGGAGCTCATCGACAACATCGTCATGAAGCTGCGCATCGTGCGCTTCCTGCGTACCAAGGACTACGATTCGATCTTCTCCGGCGACCCGTACTGGGCGACCTGGTCCGACGCCGGCTTCGGCGATGACGGCCGTTCGATGGTCACCAAGACCTCGTTCCGTCTGCTCAACACCCTGACCCTCGAGCACCTCGGACCTGGCCCCGAGCCGAACATCACCATCTTCTGGGATCCGAAGCTGCCTGAGGCCTACAAGCGCTTCTGCGCCAAGATCTCCATCGACACCTCGGCCATCCAGTACGAGTCCGACAAGGAAATTCGTAGCCACTGGGGCGACGACGCTGCCATCGCATGCTGCGTCTCCCCGATGCGCGTGGGCAAGCAGATGCAGTTCTTCGCCGCCCGCGTGAACTCCGCCAAGGCCCTGCTGTACGCCATCAACGGCGGCCGCGACGAGATGACCGGCATGCAGGTCATCGACAAGGGCGTGATCGAGCCGATTACCCCGGAGGCCGACGGCACCCTCGATTACGAGAAGGTCAAGAACAACTACGAGAAGGCCCTCGAATGGCTGTCCGAGACCTACGTCATGGCCCTGAACATCATCCACTACATGCACGATAAGTACGCGTACGAGTCCATCGAGATGGCCCTGCACGACAAGGAAGTGTACCGCACCCTCGGCTGCGGCATGTCCGGTCTGTCCATCGCCGCCGACTCCCTCGCCGCCGTCAAGTACGCCAAGGTCTACCCGATCTACAACAAGGACGCGAAGACCCTGGAAGGCCACGAGTACGAGTACGTTGAGGGCGCCGACGACGACCTGATCGTCGGCTACCGCACCGAGGGCGAGTTCCCGGTCTACGGCAACGACGACGACCGCGCCGACGACATCGCCAAGTGGGTCGTCTCCACGGTCATGGGCCAGGTCAAGAGGCTCCCGGTCTACCGCGGCGCCGTCCCGACCCAGTCCATCCTGACGATCACCTCCAACGTCGAGTACGGCAAGAACACCGGTTCCTTCCCGTCCGGCCACGCCAAGGGCACCCCGTACGCTCCGGGCGCCAACCCGGAGAACGGCATGGACTCCCACGGCATGCTGCCGTCCATGTTCTCCGTCGGCAAGATCGACTACAACGACGCTCTTGACGGCATCTCGCTGACCAACACCATCACCCCTGATGGCCTGGGCCGCGACGAGGACGAGCGCATCGGCAACCTGGTCGGCATCCTGGACGCCGGCAACGGCCACGGCCTCTACCACGCGAACATCAACGTTCTGCGCAAGGAGACCATGGAGGACGCCGTCGAGCACCCCGAAAAGTACCCGCACCTGACCGTGCGTGTCTCCGGCTACGCGGTGAACTTCGTCAAGCTCACCAAGGAGCAGCAGCTCGACGTCATCTCCCGTACCTTCCACCAGGGTGCCGTCGTCGACTGATGACCAACCCCGCGAACCGCGGCAATGACTAACTGAAGGGGTGGGGCACGGCTCCACCCCTTCCTTATTTCCCACAGACTTTCGCATCATTTGGAACAGGAGGACAACGATGCCCGCAACACCCACGTTCCGCACCACGACCAGGCATATGCTCAAGGAATCGAAGACCTATGCCTCGCAGACTTTGATGGGTGGCCTTTCCGGCTTTGAATCCCCAATCGGACTCGACCGACGTGACCGCCTTTCCGCCCTGAAATCCGGTGATATCGGCTTCGTCCACTCTTGGGACATCAACACCTCCGTGGATGGACCGGGCACCCGCATGACCGTGTTCATGTCCGGCTGCCCGCTGCGCTGCCAGTACTGCCAGAACCCGGACACTTGGAAGATGCGCGACGGCAAGCCCGTCTACCTTGACGCCATGATCAAGAAGGTCGATCGTTACAAGGACCTGTTCAAGGCCACGCATGGCGGTATCACCTTCTCCGGCGGCGAATCCATGATGCAGCCCGCCTTCGTCTCGCGTGTGTTCCATGCCGCCAAGGAGATGGGCGTGCACACCTGCCTCGATACGTCCGGCTTCCTCAACACGAATTACACCGACGAGATGCTCGAGGACATCGACCTGTGTCTGCTCGACGTCAAATCCGGCGACGAGGAGACCTATCACAAGGTCACCGGCGGCACCTTGCAGCCCACCATCGATTTTGGCCAGCGACTGGCCAAGGCCGGCAAGAAGATCTGGGTGCGATTTGTGCTCGTGCCGGGCCTGACCGACTCCGAAGAGAACGTCGAAAACGTGGCGAAGATCTGCGAGTCCTTCGGTGATGCCGTCGAACACATCGACGTGCTGGGATTCCACCAGCTTGGCCGCCCGAAGTGGCACGAACTGCGCATCCCATACCCGCTGGAGAACCAGAAGGGACCCAACGCCGCCACCCGCGAACGGGTGACCAACCAGTTCAAGGACCACGGCTTCACCGTGTATTAAATTGCAGGGCCGAACCGCGCGTAAATACCACGATTCGGCCCGTTCGCCCATACCCTAGAGATATGGCCGACATCTACGCATTTCCTACGGGAGAGTCCAACGACGGACGCCCCGTGCGCCCTCAGGGTGTGCCGGATGAAGTATGGGCAGCCGTCGAATCCGTCAGCACCATGAAGCGCATCCATGACGTGCGCTATCGGGAGATTCCCGTGCCTTCCACCTTGGCCGATTATGGTATCGGCGTGGAATTCGAAGCGGGAGAGCGTGCCCTCGGCGATGCCTTTTCCGCCGGTCTTGGCAGCGATGCCGAATCACGAATCGCCACAGGCTGGATCATGATGCTTTATGCTCATGAGCTGCGCATTGACTGGGATTCCAACTGGCGTTGCGTGGCGTTCGCGCGACTGCCGCTGGAAACCGCCGAAAACGATTCTCTGACCCCCGGCATGTACTGGGATGACATGTGCGACTATTTCGACGGCATCGAGCCGGATTCGGTATCCGGCACAGTCACCGTGACCCAAAACACGGCTTTTGGCTCGATGGCCGGCTCCACCAGCGCCGGGTGTGAGATTCGCGTCTCATGGACCCCGCTTGACGGGACCGGGCCGGACGGTACTATGGACGCCGGCGCACAAGTCCGCTCGTGGGCCGCATTCATCAGATCCACCATCCGTTTTGAGGAGGATGACGCCAGTTGAGTGACGTCCGTGACACCGAACCCCGACTGCTGAAAGAGCCTCGCGGGGGAGTACCCGATGTCACTTCGACGCTGGACGGCTATCATCGTGTCTGCGATGCGATGGCCGAGGCGACGGGCTCGCTGGCCGCCGACGCCGAACGGGCGTCCGGCTTCCGCTATGGACACGAGGATTGGCTGATTCAGTTCAAACGTGAGGGTGCAGGCATCGCCTTGCTTGATCCCGTCGCCCTGACCCGGGCCGGAGCTGATTGGAATGAATTCAATGACGCCGTGGGCGACGCCACGTGGATTCTGCATGATTCTCTGATGGACTTGCCCGGATTCGCCGAAATCGGGCTCAAACCCAAAGCCCTGTTCGACACGGAAATAGCGGCGCGATTGCTCGGCCTGCACCGCTTTGGTCTGGCCGCCGTCACCGAACACTACCTCGGCATCACGCTAGCCAAAGAGCATTCCGCCGCCGATTGGTCCTACCGTCCGCTGCCGCGCGACTGGCGCAACTATGCGGCGCTCGACGTGGAGGTGCTTATCGAACTTGAAACCATGATGCGTCGTGACCTGAAAGCCGCAGGCAAGGACGAGTGGGCCGCTGAAGAGTTTTCTCACGCTTTGGTTGCGGGCCTTGCCCCGCGCAAACCGCATCCGATTCCTTGGCTGCGTATCTCGCGCATCACCCAGCTGAGTCGTGATCCAAGGGGCTTGGCCATCGCCAAATCCCTATGGGAGGAGCGCGACCGACTCGCCCGGCAATACGATATTGCGCCCAGCCTGTTATTGGCCGATTCATCAATCATCGAGGCGGCGACCAACAAGCCGCACAATGCTGCCCAATTCCGCGCGCTCCGATCCCTGAACGAGCGTGTGCGCATCCATACCGGCACCGAGCAGGACAAAATGTTCGAGCGGTACGCGCCGATTCAGCGTGCGGTCAAACCGAAGGTCTGGAAGCAGGCCATCGATCGAGCCATAGCCCTGAAGCCCACCCAATGGCCTACCATGCCCGCCCCCGAACAGGACGAAAACGGTGTGGTGAACGCGCCCCGATCCATGCGGCTGTGGCAACAGCGCCATCCGGAGCGTTATGACCGTCTGCAACGGGTGCGGCGTGTGATCAACCGCATCGCCGAAGACACCCGCACGCCGGCCGAGATGATCATCAAGCCACAGATCCTACGCAACCTGTGCTGGGTGGAAGACCCGGTGGAAGTGGACGTCGAGACGTTCCTGATCGAGCAGGGCGCAAGGAACTGGCAAGTGAAACTCATTGCACCGTCCGTAAGTGGCGTTATCATGTAGAGGTTGCCTTACGGCAGAACTGTAAGAAATAACGACTTTTGAGGAGTCATTAGCGTGAAGATCAGCGTTCGTAACCTCGAGCCCACCAAGGTGAAGCTCACCGTCACTGTTGAACCGGAAGAGCTCAACCCGTATCTGGATGCGGCCCGTAAGGAAATCGCCAAGCAGGTGAACGTTCCCGGCTTCCGTAAGGGCCACGTTCCCGGCAAGATCATCGACCAGCGCATCGGTTTCGCCGCCGTCGCCGGTGAGGCCGTGAACGACGCGGTCCCGGAGCTGTACTCCAAGGCCCTGGATGAGAAGAAGATTCGTCCGATGGCTCAGCCGGAGTTCGACGTGCAGGATGTTCCGCAGTCCGCCAACGACGAGACCAAGCTGAAGTTCACCGCCACCGTCGAGCGTCGTCCTGACATCGAACTGCCGGAAATCGACGGTCTTGAGATCGCCATCTCCAAGCCGGAAGTCAAGGATGAGGACGTCGACAAGCGCCTCGAGACCCTGCGTCAGCGCTTCGGCACCTTGGTCGGCGTGGACCGCCCGGCCGCCAAGGGCGACTTCGCCAACATCGACCTGACTGCTGAGATTGACGGCGAGACCGTCGACTCCCAGGAAGGCGTGAGCTACGAGCTCGGCTCCAACACCATGCTCGACGGTCTGGACGAGGCCCTTGACGGCCTGTCCGCCGGCGAGGAGACCACCTTCGAAGGCACGCTGGAAGCCGGCGAGCACGAGGGCCAGAAGGCCACCGTGAAGGTCAAGGTCAACTCCGTCAAGGCTGAGGAACTGCCGGAGCTGAACGATGAGTTCGCTTCCGAAGCTTCCGAGTTCGACACTCTGGACGAGCTCAAGGCTGACATCCGCAAGGCTGCCGCTCAGGACGCCGAAGGTCGTCAGGCCACCGAGGCTCGCGATGCCTTCATCGCCAAGCTGCAGGAAGGCCTCGAGATCCCGGTGCCGAAGGGCGTCAAGGCCAACATGGTCGAAGAGCAGCTCAAGGGCATGACCCCGGACCCGGAGAAGGCCACCAAGGAGCAGAAGGCTCAGGCCGAGGAGACCGTGGAGAAGGATCTGCGCGATCAGATGGTGCTCGACGCTCTGGCCGAGAAGCTGGACGTTCAGGTGTCCCAGTCCGACGTGTTCAACTTCCTCGCTTCCATCGCCCAGCAGTACGGCATGGATCCGAACAACTTCATCCAGGCCATCATCAAGAATGGCCAGCTTGGCTCCGCTGTGCAGGAAGTCGGCCGTTCCAAGGGCCTGCTCGCCGGCATGCGCGCCGTCAAGTTCACCGCTGATGGCGAGGTTGTGGACCTCTCCGCCTTCCTGGGCGAGGCCGCTGAGGACGAAGAGTCCGAGTCCGTCGAGGCCGCTTCCGCTGCTGCCGCCGTGGCCGACGAACTGTCCGCCAAGGATGACGCCAAGGATGCTGAGTGAGCATAGCCTCATCGCGTTAGCGTGATTGTTTGAGCCCGGAATCGTGTTTCATGGTTCCGGGCTCTTCCTATTCTGGCAAAAGGACTATTTCTTTGGCTCCCCTCTTTGAGGGGAGCTGTCGAGCGTGGCGAGACTGAGGGGAGTTCCCAAGGCATACTCGTTGCATAGGGTGCGGAGGTTGACATGCAGCCAACGGTTACTATCAAACGCCTTGGTTGGCTCGCTGCGGCGACCATTGTGCTCGGCGTGCTCATCGGTGTGGGAGCAGGTCTGCTGACCCTGTTGCTCTACGGCGTTGAACATGTGCTGCTCGGCTACATCGAAGGCCCAGAATTGCCTGGTCCATTCGGCGTGCCCGCTGCACGCCGTGCGATATCGGTGACCGTGGGACTCAGCATCGCAGGCATTATCTGGTATCTGCTGCGACACAAAACGACTGCGGTGCCCTCAGTCAAGAAGGCCGTGGCGGGAAAGCGAATGCCTTTCTGGCAAACCATTGCGCATGTGGTATTGCAGATTTTCATCGTCGGCTCCGGTGCCTCGATCGGCCGAGAAGTCGCCCCACGCGAACTCGGCGCCATGCTCGCGCAACGTTTCTGCGACCTGTTCCATATCGAGGGCGTTGACGGCATCGACCGGCGCATGGTGGTGGCAGTGGCTGCCGGTGCCGGTCTAGGAGGCGTCTATGACGCGCCACTGGCCGGCATGTTCTTCGCCGTCGAAATCCTGTTGGTAGATGTGACAATCGAAAAAGTTGCGTTTGGACTGGGCATGTCTGCCATTGCCGCATTCGTGGCGGTTGCGATCAAAGGGCATCACCTGTTCTACGACATTACCGCCATGCAACCGGAATCCACGCCAACGTTAATGGTGTTCGCTCTGATCTGCGGTGCGGCATGTGGAGTGGGCGGCGCATTGTTCCGAAAAGGTTCGCAATGGGCGGAAGCGCACAAGCCAACCGGTAAGGCTATTCTGTGGCAGATGCCGCTGGCTGGTCTCATCACCGGTTTGGTGGCGACTGTTGTGCCGCAGGTGATGGGCAACGGCCGTGCCGCAGCGCAACTTGGATTCAGCACATTCATTCCTGAAACCGCCGGCACTGCTGGTGCCATGCAGTCGGCATCTTCAGCGGCCGCCTCTCCATGGAACTTGCTGACGGGCGGCGGTAATGTATCCGATTCGGCCTCTGGCGGGGGAGCGGGCTCTGGAATGGCATCGTTCTGGGCCATGCTTCAGGGTGGGAGCGGCCCTTCTGGATCCGTGATGAACGCCGGTTTCCCGCTGTCCCAGTCCAATATCTGGATGTTGCTGGGTGTGTTGGCACTCACCTTTGTTGCCAAAGCGCTGGTGACGCTGATGACCATTCGCTCCGGTGCGTCGGGCGGTGTGCTGCAGCCCGGCATCGCATTAGGTTCCACGCTGGGTGCGATGCTCGGCCTCGTATGGATACTGATGTTTCCGACCGATTCGGTAACCGCGTGTGCCTTGATCGGTGCGGCTTCGTTGCTTTCGGCCTCACAACAGGCACCGCTTATGGCCATGTGCTTGGTGATGGAGCTCTCTGAAGCGCCGATTACCTTCTTTGTGCCGGTCGGCATGGCCGTGGCCACGTCGTCACTGATATCAAAGTGGTTGCTGAGTCGTAAGTAAATACATATATTCTGGCTCCCCTCTCTGAGGGGAGCTGCCCCGGTCGAAACTCCCCTCAGCCGCCTATGGCGACAGCTCCCCTCAGAGAGGGGAGCCGAGGTAAAGAAAGCTATGTCAGAAAATACAGAAATTCGCTCGGCACTTGAATTGCTTGCCGCTGAGCCGCTCACTGAGCAGATTGACTACTATCGAAAGCCATTCATGGTGTTATGGGCCGCCATTCAGGAGGCAGCCAGCGATGTGGCCGAAGACTACGACTTACCTGCGGATATGGCCCAATTATGGGTGGCCGAACCTGTCTCTTATACACATCTCCGAGCCCACGAGACTAAGGCGAATCTCG
>ENA-OZYK01000433-OZYK01000433.1-human-gut-metagenome-genome-assembly--contig:-NODE-433-length-13078-cov-6.692774_pt1 | contig 13078 bp, 8 predicted proteins | sample MGYA00243633_ERZ654123 | MGnify/ENA primary metagenome ERZ654123 (study PRJEB26926, sample SAMN06165067) | human gut metagenome | biome: ENVO:00009003; feature: ENVO:2100002; material: ENVO:00002003...
ACCATGGAAGGCCGCTCAAACCTCAGGTGTTGCAACCACCACTAGAATCTGCCCTGGCTTGGTTATGGGGTCGCTCTACACTGGCTTCTGCTATGCATTACTTCACCCCTAAACGTTGCGCTACGTCGAATAAAATCATGTATCACGATAAGGCGCAGGTTCAGCGTGCCGCTGATCAAAGCCTAATCGAGCGCGGAGTTGAGCTATGGGTGTACCGTTGCGAATTTTGCGGATGCTGGCATCTCACGCATCGCGATCCGCAATCCAGTTACCGGCATGTACCGCTGAACCAGCAACTCAAGCCACACAGTCGTAAAAAGGGCTACAAGCCACGTAGACGTTAGCGTCAGAAGCTCCACAGACCTCGCCAACGCCGTGTCTGAGACAGGTTACGGTCCAAACACGTCAGGTCGTAGGCTGCTAAGCGTTCAGGGCGCTCGGACACACTTCGTCCAACACTTACATCACCTTGGTGTTTTCAAGGTTGCGGATAACCCAATCGTTGAAGCGAATTACCGGCTTGCGCAACATAAGTCCCAACAGCAATGAGGGGACAAGGAACAGTGCCAGTTTGCCCATGGAAACCCAGTATTCCATGCCGAATGAGCCTGCCATGGCCGAATGCATCGCATCCACCGCATAGGGGAACAGTAGCCATTTAGAAACGACCTGGAAGAACGTCGGCAGTGTTTCAATGGGGAATGTGCCGCCGGAACCGGCTACCTGCATAACCAGCAGTACTACGGCAATGGCTTTGCCGATATCACCGAACGACAGGGTCAGCGTATACACAATATTCGAGAACACCAGTGCAGACAACCACCCGACCATCAAGAACTGAATCGGATGCTCACACTGCACGCCGAGATAGAACATATCGCCCAGGCACACCAGCGTACCTTGCAGCAAAGCAAGGAAACCGAAAATCATGTATCGGCCGAAATATTCGTGGTGCAAGCGTAAACCGAACTGCCGCGCATTGCCGGGAGCCTCGGCACGCGGCTTCTTCAGCACATCCAACGCGGCGGCCGGTCCGGCAATCCGCCCGGCAATCATGGCCTCGCGAAGACCCACTTCCGAACCGAGCGGCAGATCATTGCCCAACCCTAAGATACGAGCCTTCTCATGGTCGGAAATCGATACTTTCAACATGGCGACCAGAATGATCGCACCGACCCAAATAGACAAAATCGTGTAGAACGGAGCCATCGCGGAACCATAGTTGGCAACGGGATAGAGCGCGATGCGGTCGACCGCTACGGGTGCCGCCAGCATGGAAGCAATGGCATCGGGCTTCGCAGAGGAAATCACAGACAGGTCGATGGTGCCGCCATTGGTGATAGAGGCGAGTTGGGAAGACAAGTTGTCGAGTTTCTTCGCCGAACGGGTCAAAGCGCTAGCTGCGTCAGTCAAGGCCGACTGGATGTCCGTCAGGCTGTCTGAAACGCCGCCAGAAAGACCTGACACGCTGCTTACGGTCGATGCAAGCCCGTCGATTACGGAACTTGCCTGCGTGGTCACTTCGTCCATGGACGAGGTCAGATTGTTCAGTTGCGGTTTCAGCGTGCTCTTGTACGTGTCTGAAGCCTGAGTAATCGATTGTTTGGCGGCAGCGATTTGTGATTTCAGATCTCGACGCGCTGTATCGGCATCGGCAGTACCGTTTGCTATGTGCGTGGCCGCATCGCCCAACGCGGTGGCGGCTTGCTGCATGCTCTGCTGCGCCTTTGTGGCTTGGTCTGCAGCCGCGTTCAGTTGAGCGGCAACGGTATCTCCGCCCACGGGCAGTGAAGCCGCTTGTTTGGCGAGATCTCGTAAAGCGGCGGCATACTTTCCAAAGCTGTCGGCCTGAGCCTCCACTTTGGATTGCATATCGGTTAGCTTGTTTGATATCTGTGAGGATTGTGAGCCCACATCGGCAAAAGCGGCATCGATTTGCTTGGCAATGGTGTCGTAGGATGAACCGGCCTGCTGCAATGCCGTACCGACGCCATCGGTGGCTCCGGACAATGCCTTGTCGAGGCTGGAGACGCCGTTGCGGGTCTGTTTCAACGCCTTTTTGGTTGTGGCCGCAGCTGAGCCTGTTGATCCCAGCAGCTTATCGGTGGAATCAATGATGCTGTTGGCGGCCCCGAGCAGATTGGCATAGGAATCCATCTGCGACGCAGTGCCGGTCAAACGAGACGACATGGTGGCAATATGACTGGAGGCGTTGTTGACGTACTGCTCCATTTGCGGGCTTTGCGCGTAATCGGCCACGTTGGAAACCAAATCCAGCGCCACGCTCGCCAAGGTCTTCACAAATGTCTGGTCGATGGTCGTGGCCACGGTGGTAGCACCCTGGTCGGTGATATGCGGAGCGATCGGATTGATTTTCTCATTGAGATAGTATTCGAGCTTGGCGTGCTTGATCTTCGGTGAAAACAGCGTCATCATATCGGAGCTGAAGCTCTTTGGAATAATCAGCGCGGCATAGTATTCGCCTGAGTTCACGCCATCGATGGCCTTAGCACGATCCACAAACTGCCAGTCAAGGTCATGATTGGCCCTGAGCGTACTGGTCACGGTTTCGCCGACGTTGATGGTGATCGGCATCAGACCGGACTTATAGCCCTTATCCACGTTTGCCACGGCGACCTTCAAGGCCTTGGTGTTGCCGTACGGGTCCCAGCTGGCGGCGATGTTGTACCAGGCGTACAGTGCCGGCACAATCACCAATCCCATAGCCACGATTACGGCGATCACATTGCGGGTGGCTTGGCGCACGTCACGTACGAATATTTTCCAGATAAGCTTCATCGTGCGCCTCCTTGCCCAGACTGCCCAGACTGCCCAGACTGCCCAGACTGCCCAGACTGACCGGACTGTGCGGTGTGCGCAGTCGGCTCGGCGGCCTGATCGCCGAACAGTGTGAGTCGTTCAGTGGTTTCGCCGATATCCGGATTGCTGCCCATCGCCGCTTCGTGACGTCCGTGGCCGTGGAAACGCCGCCACACATATCCGTTGAGCATCACATTGCGGAACTCGTCGGCACTCATGGCACTGACGCCAAGCTGCATGGCGTAGGTTTCGCGTGCGTATTCAACCACAATGAGATAGGCGTCGATAAGAATAATCGACAGAATCCAGGAGGTCAGCATGGCGATTTTCTCTTGGGTGACGAACAGCAGTACCAGGAATACGAACGGGAGTACGGTCAGCAATGTCAGACCGGCAACGATCATCTTTGGATACCGTGCGAAGAACCGGTGCGCGCGATGGGCGATGATATCGCGCAGTTCCTTGCTGTCGGACACCGTGCGGAATACGGAGTTCAAGCTCACCTGTTCGTTCACCATGCTGTTGTGCTCGGTGATCATCAGGTCGGTATCTCCCAAACGACGGTCGAACAGCGCGTTCAGGTTCATCGCATACCGGCGTACGACAAGTCCCACGAAAAGCGCCGCCGGCAGATACCAGAACAGGTGCAGCATGTCGAGCCAGTAATGGTTCGCGTACAGGCCGGCGATCGGGCCGCGCATCGCGTTGATGCCGTAGGTAAAGGGCAGCCACGGGTGCAGTTCGCGGAAGAAGTTCGGCATCATTTCAATCGGATACAGGCCGGAGGCGCCGGGTATCTGCACAATGACCAGAATTACGGCGATGGCTTTGCCGATATGGCGGAACGCCACGGCCAGTGCGTAAATAATGTTGATGTATACGAACGAACAGAAGATCCCGGCCAAGATGAACAGCAGCGGATGCTCGCATTGGATGCCAAGCACCAGATCGCCGATGGTGGCGATGACGGCTTGCAGGAATCCGATGGTGACCAGCAGCAGCCAGCGGCCAAGATATGCTTGCGTAGCGGTGATACGGCGAATGCCCTCGCGGTCGACCTCAAGCTTGTAGATGGCGATTAGCACGAAACCGCCTACCCACAGTGCCAGATTCGTGTAGAACGGGGTGACTGCGGACCCGTAATTGTCGGTGGCATACACGACTTTCGTGGTCAGGGTGACGGGATTGCCCATGAAGTCGCCGAATCCCTTGTCATCCAGATGCAGCGTATCCCGGATTTTCTGGTAAGCGGCGGAACTATCGAGCGTGGCGATATCGGTGCGTACGGTGGCGACATCGCTGGCCACCTGGCGCAGCGAATCCTGCGTGCTGCTGATGGTGGTTTTTGTTTGGTTCAGGGTATCGACAAGCTGGTCGAACAGTCCGTCGGCCTGATCCAAGGTGCCGGATAACGAAGTCAACGTGCCATCCAGTGTGCCATTCAGGGCGGCGAAACTGTTCAATGATGAGGTGAGCGACGGCATTACGGTGCCGGTCAGCGAGCCGCGCGCGGTATTCAGCGCCGCGATGCCGCCGGTGGTGGTGTTGGTCATGGCTCCGGAAAGATTCGTGGTGGCGTCTTTACCGGAGTTGATGAACTGTGTGGTGTCGGTATGGAAGGTGTTGAGCTGTGTCTGCTGTTTGCTGATCAATGAGTCGAGCGCATCGATTTGTTTCCAGATGTTCTGGCCGACTGGGTCGGTGGTGTCTTTGCCGATGCCGGCTTTGGTCAGCGCGTCTTTCAGATCGCTGATTGACGTTTGGGTGGCATTCAGTGGGGCCGAAAGTGTGTTGGTGATGGTGTCGACGGAGTTCTGCGCGCTGTTGAAGGAGCCGGTGATGCTGCCGGCGGCGTTGTTGACGTGAACGGCCAGTCCGGAGAGTTGTGCTGAACTGGTGTCGAGTGCGCCGACCAGTGTGGTGGAGAAGGCTTGTGACCCGGCCTGTGTTTCCGTCAACAGTGTGCCGGACTGGCGGGAGGCCTTCTGCGCGGCCGCGACGGTCTGCTTGAGTGAGGCGGTGGTCTGTTTGGCGTCGGCGAGAATCGTGTCTGATTGGGCCAGCGTGTCCTGTAAGTCGGTGAGTGAATCCTGAACGGTGTTCAGCGTGGACATCACCGTATTGAGATCATTGATCGTATCGTGCTGGACTTTGCCGGTGGCTTGGTCGAGATCGCCTCCCGCTTCGGAAACGGCCGAGGCAACGGTGGTGGCTACCGTGGTGACGAAGGCGGAGTTGATCTGCTCGTCGATGGTGGTGGCACCGGTGTCGGTGATTTTCGGCGCGATCGCGTTCTTCTTCTCGTTGACGTAATACTTGATTTTTGGCTGTTTGGAGGTTCCGGTCACCGATTCGACCAGGCTGGTGCTGAAATCCTTGGGCAGCACGATGGCTGCATAGTATCCGCCGGTCTCCACGCCGTGGACGGCCTGTTCCTCATTGTCTACGAAGCGCCAGCCGAGTTCGTCGTTCTGCTTGAGTTTCTTGACGACCTGCCGGCCCGCATCGAGATGGCCGACCAGATCGTTGGTGGTGCCTTGGTCTTCATTGGCTACGGCCACTTGCAGATTGCCGGTGGCTGAATAGGGATCCCAGTTGGCGAGAATGTTGAACCATGCGTACAGCGAGGGCAGCATTGCTACGCCGAGCGTCACCACAACGGCAACGGGATTGCGTAAGATACGTCTGCAATCGCGTAGAAAGACTTGCCAAACCGTCCGCATCCAGTCCCTCTTTTCCGGTTCGTAATCATTGCGGCCACATGCAGTCTATTCCCACCACTGGTGCGAATACTGCTGGTTTGGCGGGTTTTCTTGCAAAACTGGCCGTTGGTTGTCCGCATAATGGGACTGATATGTGAACGTTTGTTGATGGTGCGACACCGGCGGGATGGTTGTGCAATTTTGCCGGTATCCGGTGATGAAATGTTGAGGTGTTGGAACTGAGTCGTCGCAGTGCTGAGACCGAGACGACTCAGTGACGAGCCTATCCGAGGCTATCTCGTTGGTTCTGGTCTCACTGATCCAGACGGAAGCCCTGAGCGGCGGCCTTGTCGAGCAGTGTCTGATGGCTGACATCCTGCCGACTGATCGTGGCGACCTGATCGCTGAAAGCGTCCACCGGACGGTCGGCTTGGCGCAGATCGTAGTACCGGTGAACTTCCTCGTCGAAGGCGGGCAGCTGGTCGAGTGCGCCATCGGCGTCAGCCGGGTAGGTGTTCTCGAAGAACTGCATCGTGCGCGGCATGCGCGGCTTGACGGTCGGGTTCTGATCGGGCTTGCCGATGGCCAGACCCAGCACCGGATACGTGTATTCCGGCAGATTCAGCACGTCGATAAGGCCGGGGATGTTGTTGAGCAGAGAGCCGAGAATCACGCAGCCCAGTCCCAGCGAATAGGCGGCGGTCTCCATGGCGTGCAGGGCCAGCACTGCGTCGTTCTGAGCTTGGGTGAAGCGATAGCTGTACTTGAGATGGAATTCGTCGGAAGCGGGATCGATACCCTTGCGTTCGGCGATGCGTGCGTTGCGGTGCTCGTCGATGACGAACACGTACAGCAACGGCGCGGTGGCGATATACGGCTGATGGCCGAATTCGGCGAGCTTGGCTTTGGTGGCCGGGTCGGTGATACGGATGGCGGACCAGTCGTTAAGGAACTGGCTGGACGCGGCATGTTGGGCGACGGTTTCGAGCGTGGCGCGGGTATCGTCGTCGATGGCCTCGTCCTTGAACTTACGGATGGAGCGGCGGCCCAGAAGAGCCTCGATTGTTGCGTTGGTAACCATGGCTTTATTGTCGCACGGCAGACGCCGGACGTCACGGTGGATTACCTCACAGTGAAATGCCGATATTGTGTGGCGGAACTGTGCTGGACTGATGGTTCCTGTCGATTGACTGATGGTTCCTTGACGAAATTCCAGCGATGAGTCATCAGTCAGCCAACAGAAACCATCATCCAACCGGGGGATTAGCGGCTGGGCTTGCGATGGCGGTGGTCGACGAACGCCTTGGAGCCCCGATCCGACAGCTGCGAAACCACTGCGCCGAGTGCGGCCGAAACGGCGGCGAATGCCAGACTCATTGCCAGACTTTGCGGCGCGTCTGCCGCCAGTCCCTTGCGCAGATTGCGTTTGCTTGTGCCCTTGTCCCATATCATCTGGAATGCTTTGCCGGCAACCAAGCCTGCCAGCGCTGGGACTGCCGACTTGATGAGCTTGTCGCCCAGAGAATCAGGGTCGTTGAGCCGGTCCTCGCGCAGCCTGTTGACCTTCTCGTCGATGCGGTGCAGGCTGTCGACCGCGCGGTCGGCGCTGGAGGGGAAGTCGGTGTTCGTTTCGTCGCTCATGACTCTCAGTCTAATAGCATCTCAATCATCTCAGCGCAAAAGATGGGCGTTAATGGTGGAGTCATGAACGAGCGCAGACTAGAGTGGAGGCATGAGCGAACAGAACGTGAACGGCACCGTTGCCGTCGAGAACTCTCGTGGCGGCAATGGATTTTTGGTGTTGCTGCGCCACGGCCAGACCGTGTGGAGCGAATCCGGGCAGCATACCGGGCGCACGGACATCCCGTTGACCGCGGTCGGCGAGCAGCAGGCAGCGGATGCCGGAAGGCGCCTGCGCGAGGCCTTCCCCGAAGGATTCAGCCAGAGCTGTGTGTTTTCCAGTCCGCTGAAGCGGGCGTGCCAAACCGCTGAATTGGCTGGTTTTGCGGACCACGGTGTGTTGGACGGCATCGCTGAATGGGATTACGGCCGAGCCGAGGGGCGTACGCGCCAGCAGGTGAGTGAGGCCAGCGGTTTTGAATGGGATGTGTGGCGTGACGGGCCGCGCTCGCTGACGCCCACGCTGGAGGGCGACTGGGTCGAGACCTTGCCTTCGGGCGAACAGGTGCCGGTCCATGCCGGGCCTGGCGAGACGCTGGAAGAAGCGGCGGCACGCGCCAAGAGCGCCATCGACGAGATTACGCCGCTGCTGAAAGACGGCCATAATGTGCTGTTGGTGGCTCATGCGCACATCCTGCGCATCCTCACCTCGCAATGGCTGGGCGTGGACCCGCATTTCGCACGGTTGCTGCGTTTGGATACGGCGCACTACTCGGTGCTCAGCGTCTATAAGGGAGATAACGTCATCGAACGGTGGAACGCCTAGCCCCGGTTGCGCTGCGATTGCGCTGGCCTGCCCGCTACTGCGGGCGGGCCTTTATTGTTTGTGGCGGGAATTGCGGTATGTCGATAAATGATTTGCAAACGATAGCGTCGGCGTGTTGTTTTTTTTGATGGGTATAAGTGGCAATCGATTGCCATGAAAGATATGTTAGCGCTCTCATGATTGCGAACGTTTGCATTGCGATAATGAGGCAAAAATGACTGAATTAATGGGATATTTGTTGACAATGGCCTGAAAATGATGATTTATGACGCGCTGATATTGCTATCGTTTGCAAAAAGAAGCAAACCGTTGCACAATAGTGCATGTCGATAGTCGTAAAGGTGCGTGCTAGCGTACCTGTCCTGACCGGGGACGGCCGGGTCGACGATGAAAGAGAAAGGTTCGATGATGAATCGTACAGTCAAGTCAGCAGTCGCGATGGCGGCTGTCGCTGCGATGTCCCTCGGCGCTTTGGCGGCCTGCGGAAGCTCGACCTCCGGCGATGACGCCAAGGGCAAGGTCTACTACCTGAATTTCAAGCCGGAAGCGGCTGATCAGTGGACCGCTCTGGCCAAGGAATACACCAAGGAAAAGGGCGTTGAGGTCAAGGTGCAGACCGCGGCCTCCGGTACCTACGAGCAGACCCTGAAGTCCGAAATCGCCAAAACCGAAGCCCCGACCTTGTTCCAGGTCAACGGCCCGGTCGGCTACCAGAACTGGAAGAAGTACACCGCCGATATGTCCAATACGGATGTGTACAAGGAGCTCGCCAACCAGGATGTGGCCCTGAAGGATGGCGACAAGGTGGTCGGCGTGCCGTACGTGATGGAAACCTACGGCCTGATCTACAACAAGGACATCCTCAACAAGTACTTCGCGCTGGATGGCGCCAAGGCCACGTCCATGGACGAAATCGACAACTTCGACACCCTGAAGGCCGTGGCCGACGACATGCAGGCCCGCAAGGACGAGCTCGGCATCAAGGGCGCGTTCACCTCCGCCGGCTTCGACTCCAGCTCCGACTGGCGCTTCAAGACCCACCTGGCCAATCTGCCGCTTTACTACGAGTTCAAGGATGACAACGTCACCGAGCAGCCGGCCAAGATCAAGGGCACCTACCTGCCGAACTACAAGAAGATCTTCGACCTGTACATCGCCGACTCCACCACCGACCCCACCCAGCTGAGCGCCAAGACCGGAGATGATGCGAACTCCGAGTTCGCGCTCGGCGAGGCCGCCTTCTACCAGAACGGTACCTGGGCCTGGACCGACCTGCAGAAGGCCGGCATGAAGGCCGAATCCGTGGGCATGATGCCAATCTACACCGGTGTCAAGGGTGAAGAGAAGCAGGGCTTGGCCACTGGTTCCGAGAACTACTGGTGCATCAACGACAAGGCCTCCGACGCCGACAAGAAGGCCACCGAGGACTTCCTGTCTTGGGGGATCACCTCCGACACCGGCAAGAAGGCCATCTCTCAGGACATGGGCTTCACCACCCCGTTCAAGACCTTCGATGATGTCAAGTTTGACAACCCGCTGACTGAAGCCGCTGTTGAGGATCAGAAGTCCGGCAAGACCCAGGTTTCTTGGAACTTCACCATGATGCCGTCCGAAGAGTGGAAGAACAAGGTCGGCCAGGCACTGCTCGAGTACGCGCAGGGCACCGGCAAGTGGGATGCCGTCAAGACCGCCTTCGTGGACGGTTGGGCTTCCGAATACGAGGCTTCGCACTGAGTCTCATATAGAGTCCCATAGCCGATAAGCAACAATCCGCGGCGCCCCTGCCATTTCCTTCTCCGGGGGCGCCGCTTTGTATTGCTGAGTCTCGCACAAAATCGTCCGCCGCAGAAAAGTGTGAGGCACGCACCCGCTCAATCGCACGCTGTGGGGCCATGAATCGGCGATTTTTCGCCATTCTCCACAATGTGCGATTGAGCGTTATTGTGCGGTTGCCTCACACTTTTTCTATGGTGGGCTTTGTTGTGTGAGCCTACTTAACGCGGGAGGTGGAGGAGCGGACCTTCAGCTGGGCCGGGAACACGATGTAGGGTTGCTCAATCGGCTTTTCGTCAATGAGATCGAGCGTCATGCGGGCTGCCACGCGGGCCATTTCCACCGGATCCTGGCGGATGGTGGTCAGGCCGATATCGCCGGTGTAGAAACTATCGTCGTAGCCGATCAACGAGACGTCGCCGGGCACGGAGAATCCATTGCGCTCCAGCTGGAACATAAGCGGCAAAGCAATGCCATCCTCTTGGCATGCGATGGCGGTGGGCATCTCGTCTTGGCTTATGAGTTGGTTGACCACGTCGCTGATTTCATAACGTCCATCGTCATCGACCTTGCAGACGATAACCTGCGGCTCGATGCCTTCCCTGCGGCAGCAGGCGGTGAATGAGTCGAATCGGCTTTGCACGGAGAAGCTCAGCGACACCTCGCGATTGGTGCTGATGTAGGTGATGCGGCGATGTCCGAGATTGATAAGATGGCGGGCGGCCAGCGTGGAGCCCTGCACATCGTCGATATTGACGGCGGCGGTAAAGCCGCGGGCTTCGGGTTCGACTGAATTGATGCCGACGATCGGCACGCCGACCGAAGCCAGTTGCGCGATTTCGTTGTTGTCGATATCGAAAGACGCCACAATCACGGCATCGGCGTTACGGCGTACCGGCAACATCTCGAAGAATTCCTTGCGCTCCTCGATGCTGGAAATCTGGAATACCGAAATATCGTAGCCCTGCGTGTGCAGCACCTCGTTGAGCCCCTCGATGACCGAGGCGGTGAACCACAGGCGGATATGGCCGCTCATCAGTACTGCGATGCGCAGGGAGCGGCCGGATTTCAGGGCCGCAGCCGAGCGGGAGAGTGAGAAATTGAGTTTGTCGGCGATGGCGAGCACGCGCTCGCGGGTCTTGGCCGACACCAGATCCGGCCTGGTGAAGGAACGTGAGACGGTGGAGATGGAGACGCCGGCCTCGCGGGCGACATCCTGAATGCTCGTAGCCATTGCAGCCCCCTTGCGTTGAATGGAAAATCGCAATACACATGCACAACTGACTCCAGTGTACATGCTGATTGATTGATCTGCGGCGATGACAACGATTGTATTACAAACGTTTGCAAAGTGTCTATGTCGGCGTTAGATTGGCTTTATATAGCCATTATCTTAGGTGAAAGAAGATTGCTGGAGCCGGAGTGTGCTCGAACTTGAAACGCCTAAAATGACAACGTTTGACATATAATGATTCGACGTTTACTATGAACATAGGCTTGAACGAGAACAGGCCGTGCATGCGGTTCTCGATCGGCAAGCTCGCATTGAGTTGAACTCCGCAGCCGGCGCACGATGCAGTGTCACAACGCAGCGGACTCAAGGAGGAGGAAAAGTCATGATCAGCATGGCTGGCAAGGCGATACGCAGATGGTGGGCGCTGTTCGCGCTCCCCACATTCGCCGCATTCATCATCGGGTTCCTGGTGCCCTTCATCATGGGCGTCTACTTAAGCTTCTGCGAATTCACCACCGTTACCGACGGTGAATGGGTGGGGCTTAAGAACTATGGCAAAGCGTTGAAAGACAAGGAATTCCTGCACGCGCTCGGCTTCTCCACCGCGTTCACCATCGTGACCACCATCGTGATCAACGTGATCGCCTTCGCCATCGCCTACATGCTGACCAAGGCGATCAAGGGTTCCACGCTGTTCCGCTCGGTATTCTTCATGCCGAACCTTATCGGCGGCATCATCCTGGGCTACATCTGGCTGCTGCTCCTGAACGGCGTACTAGCCCACTGGGGCCGCGCCCTGACCTATAAGGCGTCCTACGGGTTCTGGGGCTTGGTCATCCTGGTGTGCTGGCAGCAGATCGGCTACATGATGATCATCTACATCGCCGGCCTGCAAGCCCTGCCCACCGATGTGCTGGAGGCCGCGGCCGTGGACGGCGCCAACGGACGGCAGACCATGTTCCGCATCATCATCCCGCTGATGATGCCGTCCATCACCGTGTGCTCCTTCCTGACCGTGACCAACGGTTTCAAGCTCTACGATCAGAACCTCGCATTGACCAACGGTGCGCCGAGCAACATGTCTGAAGGTCTGGCGCTGAACATCACCCGCACCTTCTACGGCCGTATGGGCTGGGAAGGCGTCGGCCAGGCGAAGGCCGTGCTGTTCTTCATCCTGGTCGCGGTCATCGCCCTGATTCAGAACAAGCTCACCACGAGCAAGGAGGTGGCAGCCTGATGAACGAGAACAAGCCTGTGAAGCATGGCGCATTATGGACCGTGCTGTTTGCCGTTGTCTCCCTGTTCTGGATTTTCCCGATCGTCCTGGTGCTGATCAACTCCTTCAAGCAGAAGGCGTACATCTCCAAGAACGCGTTCTCCCTGCCTGCCGGCAAGGCGTTCGTGGGACTTGAGAACTATGTGCGCGGCATCGAGACCACGCAGTTCTTCGCCTCCTTCGGCTGGACGTTGCTTATCACCGTCGGCTCGGTGGTGCTGATTCTGGTGTGCACCTCGATGTGCGCATGGTGGATCGTGCGCGTGAACAACTGGGCTGCGAAGCTGCTCTACACCCTGTTCCTGTTCAATATGATCGTGCCGTTCCAGATGGTGATGTTCACCCTCTCCAAGATCGCCGACATGCTGAAGCTCAATACCCCGTGGGGCCTGTGCATCGTGTACCTCGGTTTCGGTGCCGGTCTGGCCGTGTTCATCTTCACTGGCGTGATCAAGGGCATCCCGCAGGAGCTTGAGGAGTCCGCCATGATCGACGGCGCGTCAGTGCCGCGCATCTTCTTCCAGATCGTGGTGCCGATTATGAAGCCGTCGATCGTCTCGGTGGCCATCCTCGAAGCCATGTGGATCTGGAACGACTACCTGCTGCCGTACCTGACGCTCGACCTCGGCAAGTACAAGACCGTCTCGGTCGCCGTGCAATACCTCAAGGGCGGCTACGGTTCCGTGGATATGGGCGCCATGATGGCCTGCCTGGTGCTGGCCATCATCCCCATCATCGTCTTCTACTTGGTATGCCAGAAGTATATAGTCTCTGGTGTCATGGCGGGAGCCGTCAAGGGCTGACGACTCGCGTCGTCAGCCCTTGAC
>ENA-OZYK01000439-OZYK01000439.1-human-gut-metagenome-genome-assembly--contig:-NODE-439-length-12956-cov-4.439656_pt1 | contig 12956 bp, 10 predicted proteins | sample MGYA00243633_ERZ654123 | MGnify/ENA primary metagenome ERZ654123 (study PRJEB26926, sample SAMN06165067) | human gut metagenome | biome: ENVO:00009003; feature: ENVO:2100002; material: ENVO:00002003...
CTCGTGGAGACCACGGGCCGGCACCTGATCCTCGGCGCGGGCATGCCGACCATGCTCATCGTCGACATGGACCGCAGCGACGCCGCCGGCCTCGACCTGGTCCGCCGGGCCGCCACCCGCGAGAGCACGTTCGACGGAAGCGTGAACGAATGCATCCGCCAGGCGCAGGCGACGGCCCCCGGCTACGATCCCGCACCCGACGAGGGGCCGACCGGGCTATGGCCCGCCGCGAACATGTTCCCCGACCCCGCCGTACTGCCCGGCGCGATGCCCATGGAAACGCCGGACCGTCCCGGACCCGCGCAGGATGCGGGCATGGACGGTCCGGCCATAGGCGCGTGACCGCAGGGGCGGGCGGAAGCCGGGCTATCCGGCCGGCTGCGCGTTCCGGGCGGCGATGCCGGCCATCAGCGTCGACACCTGGCCAAGCAGCAACGCCAGCGGGCCATGTCGCCCGCATCGCCGTCCGCGTCCAGCCCGGCGGGAGCGGGAGGCAGCGAGGCGATCGCGAGCGACGGGTCCGCGGACAGCAGATAGGCGGCGGTGCGTTCCGCAGCCTCCCTCTGATGCTCCGGCACGGCACGCAGGTAATGCCGCAACGTGGTCTCCTCCCTCACATGTCCGAGGGCGTCCATCGTCTCCTTGAGACTGCTGCCATCGAGCATGAGACGGGTGGCATGGGTCACGCGCAGAGTGCGGAACTGCAGGTCGGGACGGCCCGCCGCCTTGCGGGCCTTCATGAAGTGGTTGCGCAGAGTGTTCTGACACAGGATCTCGCCGCGCTTGGCCTGGAAGAACATGTGGTTCGACTGGTCCGGACGATCCTCGAGATGCATGCGAATCAAAGGAATCAGCATGTCCGGGATAGGCACCGTACGCCGGGACCCCTTCGTCTTCAACCTGCCGATCCGGGACGGGCCCAGATCATCCGCGCCATGGCTGACGCTGCGACGGATCATCAGCACCTTGTTCTCCAAGTCGAAGTCCATGTCCATCAGACCGCAGACCTCGCCGATGCGCATGCCGCCCGCACAGGCCGCGAGATACACCGACAACCGCGTATAGCCCGGCATCGCATTATATATATGGTACAGTTCGTCGGGCATGACCGGCGGAATATCCGACGACCCGGCCTCCGGCTCGGGCGGAATCGGCAGCGTGAACGGGTTCTCCGCCAACAGGGGAGGAGCGCCCTTGGAGCCCGGCGCACACGCCTCCCGCAACAGCATCTTCAACCGGATGCATTCCGAGCGGAACTGCCATTCCCCGTTCGGATGCGGCCCGTAATACCATTCGGTCACCAGCTCCTCGGTCAACTCGGCCAGTTTCACGTCGCCGAACGCCTCCTTGAGATGCTTGACGTCATTGCGCAGGTTACGCAACGTCGAGCCCGCGATCTCGGCGCCGTCCTTCCTGCGATGCCGGCGCACATACCCGTCGGCGAACACGCCGAACGTCAGCTTCGGCGTCAACGTGTTCCCATCCCGGTCCCGTGGAGGAATCCACGTCATCATCCCACGACGGTGCAGATCGACGATCGACCTCTCGGTCTCGAGCCAATCCTCGGCATCGCCCCGCCTGCCCGGCGCGAAACGTTTCGACACACGCTGACCATTGATCGGCGAGATATAACGAGCCTCGATGCTCGTGACATCCCCTGTCGAACCCTTGCGTTCGAGAATGCACCCAAAACGCCTGCGGCGCAAGGGCCTCTTTGTCTCTTCAACCATCTTCGGCCTCCTTCAGCCAATAAAAAACCGTCTTCGCGCAGCGCACACCCTAAAGAACACGGTCACCTTGGTAAACCCTGCATCTATGTGGACACTCCGCGAAAACGGAAACTCCATTCTCCCACACGCCGATATTTGACAGGCCGCGTCCGCAGCCGCTACTCTTGACTGCCGTACAAAACGGGAACGGTTCAGCGTGCGGGCAAAACTCGCAGAGAAACCGCGAACAGGATGTACAGGAGGGTAAACTGAGTCAGAAGCGATTCCTGACAAGGAATTGCCCTCAGCTCGGCAGGGTATGCGAAGGTGGTGGGTTCGAGTCCCACCGAGGGCACTTTAGTTAGGAGTTCGCTGAAATTATTGTGAACCCCATTGTTGGGTAATTCAAGAAAGAGGTTGGCATGGCTGCAAGGAAGAAGTCCGAAGAACCGAGTATCAACATCGATGAGGTGCTGACCGACGAAGAGCTCAAGGCCGTGGCCAATGAAAGCGAACCTGCTGAGCGCAAGGCCAAGCCCGAGGACGGTCCGCGTACCGTTGTCGTGGCCGAGGACGAAGCCGTGAACCGCATGGATCTGGTCGCCATGCTGGAAGACAACGGTTATGAGGTCGTTGGTCAGGCCGCCAACGGCGAGGAAGCCGTGGAACTGACCCGCAAGTACCGCCCTGATGTGGTGTGCATGGATGTCAAGATGCCGCGTATGGACGGCATCACCGCTGCCGGCATTATCTGCGATGAAAACATCGCCCCCGTCGTCATGCTCACCGCATTCTCCCAGACCGATCTGGTGAAGAAGGCCACCGGCGCTGGCGCCATGGCATACGTCACCAAGCCGTACGAGGAATCCAAGCTGCTGCCGACCCTCGAGGTGGCCATGGGCCGTTTCGCCGAGATCAACGATTTGCTGGACAGCGTGGAGCGCAGCGAACGTAAGCTCAAGGAAACCACCGATCAGCTCAAGGAAACCGAAGAGAAGCTCAAGAAGGCCGAAGACACGCTTGAGGAGCGCAAGCTCGTCGACCGCGCCAAGGGTCTGCTGATGGACAAGGCGGACTTCTCCGAGCAGGGTGCCTTCCGTTGGATTCAGAAGACCTCCATGGACCAGCGCATCCCCAAGAAGCGCCTGGCTCAGGCCATCATCGCCAAGTACGGCGATCCGAAGCCTTCTGATTCGGGCGAACGCTGATTATCGGCGTCGCCGTACTGAGTCGTAAAGCAACACAAACACACTATGGGAGAGGCCAGCGTGACCGTACCCACCAATGAAACATTGCTGGTGGTGGACGGCCACTCGCTGGCCTTCCGTGCATTTTTCGCCCTGCCGGTCGACAACTTCAGCACCTCCAGCGGCCAGGCCACCAACGCCGTCTGGGGTTTTGCCACCATGCTCGCGCAGGTGATCGATGCGGAGAAGCCCGACCATCTGGGCGTCGCCTTCGATGTGAAGGGCGGCACATTCCGCAATGAGATGCTTCCGCAATACAAAGGCACCCGTGAGGCGGCTCCCGAAGAGCTGCTCACCCAGCTGCCATTGATTCAACGCATGCTCACGGCCCTCGGCGTCACCTACATCGAGAAGCCGGGATTCGAAGGCGACGACGTGATCGCCACCCTCGCCACCATGGGAGACAAGGCCGGTTACCACACACTGGTATTGTCCGGTGACCGAGACGCTTTCCAGCTGGTGGATGACAACGTCACCGTGTTGTACCCGGGCCATCACTTCAAAGACCTGAAGCATATGACGCCGCAGTCCATCATCGACAAATACAAAGTCACTCCCGCACAATATCCGGATCTGGCGGCACTCCGAGGCGAAACCGCCGACAATATTCCCGGTGTGCCCGGCGTAGGCGACGGCTTTGCGGCCAAGTGGATCAACCAATTCGGTTCCCTCGACGGCATTTGCGAGCACGCCGATGAAATCGGCGGCAAAAAAGGCGAATCACTGCGGGCCAATATCGACCAGGTCAAACTCAATCGCAAAGTCAACGCACTGGTACGAGACGTCGATCTAGGCGTCGATATCGAGGATCTGACATTCGGCACCGTGGACGTGGCACAGATCGACGCCCTGTTCAAGGAGCTTGAATTCGGACCTCGCACCAAGAGTCGTGTACTGAAAACCTTCAATACCGGGGCCAAGGCATCCAACACATCCGGAGCTGGCGAGTCTACGAATAATGAGCAGAACGAGCAGGATAGCAGCCTCGATCTGAACCTGCCGGAACCCACGAGCATCACTGCTCCGGAGCAGTTCGACGAATGGGTCAAGGCCCATCGCGTCGAAGTCAAGGTTCCCGGTGAAATCGCCGATTTCACGGTTTCCGACTATGGCGATGGCTCGCAGCGGCATGCCATCTGCGGCGACGCGGTCGGCCACGCTTGGACCGTGGCCGCATGGGGCGACGAAAGGCCGGGGCGTGCCACGGCACAAGCCATTGCCGTGGCCACGGCAACATCAGCGGCCATAGTGCCCCTTCCAATCACCGATACCCTGCGAGCACAGCTTGCGCGGTTCCTGAAAAGCGAACACTCCCGCACCATCGTGCATGGGTATAAAGAATTGCTGCATCTTTTGGGCGCGGTCGATCTTGACATGGACCTGCCGATGTTCGACACCAAGCTTGCCGGGTATCTGGCCCAACCGGATTTCCATGCCGATAGCCTCAAGCAGGCGGCCGAGCACTTCCTCGACATCCACTTCACCGAAACCGAACAGCCTTCGCAAGGCACGTTGGACTTCGACGACGATCAGGTCGAAGAAGATCCGAACGAACATCGTCTGCGTGATTTGGCCATTATCCGCAGCCTCGCCGTCACGCTCGGGCCGATTATCGACGAGCGTGAACAATGCTGGCTGATGCGCGCGATTGAACTTCCTGTTTCCCGCGTGCTGCACGGCATGGAGCACACAGGAGCCAAAGTCGATAGCGTTCGACTCGTCTCCATGCGTGACCAGTTTGCCGCCGAGGCTCGCCAAGCGCAGGAAATGGCTTGGGAGTATGCCGGCACCGAAATCAACCTGCAAAGCCCCAAGCAGCTGCAGAAGGTGCTGTTCGAAGATATGGGTTTGAAACCCACCAAACGCACCAAGTCCGGCTCATACACCACGAATGCGGCCGCATTGCAGGATCTGTATGTCAAATCAGTGGACAATGAGCGGGCCAACGGTTTCCTCGGAGCGTTGCTGCGCCATCGCGAGATCAACAAGCTCAAGCAGATCGTCCAAACGCTGATCGATGCCACCAACACATCAGATGAGCGCATCCACACCACTTTCGAGCAAACCGTTGCCGCCACCGGCCGATTGAGCTCCGTGGATCCGAACCTGCAGAACATCCCCAATCGGAACGCCGCCGGCCGTGAGATTCGTGGCGTGTTCGTGCCGGGGGAGGGGTACGAGGCCCTGATGAGCTGCGATTACTCACAGGTCGAGCTGCGCATTATGGCTGATCTGTCCGATGATGAGGCGCTGATCGAAGCGTTCCGCTCCGGAGCCGACTTCCACAAATACGTGGCCTCGATGGTCTACAAGCTGCCGGTCGACCAGATCACCGGCGACCAGCGCAGCCACGTAAAAGCCATGAGCTACGGATTGGCCTATGGTCTGAGCACGTATGGTCTTGCCCAGCAACTCAAGATCGCGCCACGTGAAGCGGAAGCGTTGAAAAACCGGTATTTCGATACCTTTGGCAAGGTGCACGATTACCTTGAATCGCTGGTGGCCAATGCCCGAGAGAAGGGGTATACGGAAACCATTTTCGGACGACGTCGCTACTTCCCGGCCCTGCATTCGACCAATCGTGTTGCGCGTGAGGCCGCTGAACGTGCGGCACTCAACGCACCGATTCAGGGATCCGCCGCCGACATCATGAAGATTGCGATGATTCGCGCCGAGCAGACCTTGGCCGAGGCTCACGTCAAGAGCCGTATCATTCTGCAGATTCACGATGAACTGGTAGTGGAAATCGCGCCGGGAGAAGGCGACCAGGTCACCGAACTGGTGCGCAACGCCATGGAACACGCCGTCGACCTTGCCGTGCCGCTGGACGTATCGTGCGGCATCGGTTCCGACTGGCAACTCGCTGCACACTGACAATTTCTAGCTCCCCTCGGGTGAGGGGGCTGAGCCGTTGAGCAAACAGTCCAGTGGATTGTTTGTAGGCGAAGGCGAGCCGATAGTCGAGCAATGAAGAGCACGAGCATGGCTTGTCCGCAATTGCAGAATGAGTCCCTTGCCACAATAGCCCACTACAATGGGACATATGCCGAATCTCAAGCAAGTCATCGACGTTCTCGAGACCCTGTACCCATTGCGCTACGCCGAGGAATGGGATGAGCCGGGCCTCATTGTCGGAGATCTGAGCCACGACGTGCACCGCATCGTGTTCGCCGCCGACCCGACCTCCGCCATCATTGACAAGGCCATCGCTACTGGCGCGGACCTGCTCATCACCCATCACCCGTTGTTCTTCCGTTCCGTACACGAGACGAGCGGACTCGGTTTCCGGGGTGACATCGTCCGCAGACTCTACCAGCACGGCTGCGGGCTGTGGGTAGGGCACACTAATGCCGACGCTGCGTATCGCGGCGTGGGACAGGCGGCGGCCGACTACTTCGGACTCATCGACCAGAAACCACTCGTGCCGATTGACGATGCAAACGCCTCTCATCCGGTCGGCTTGGGGCGTGTGGGTCGTTTGCCGAAGCCTGTTGCCCTGAAGGATTTCGCTCAGCGTGTATTCGACGAAGTGTCCGATCATGGCATGACCACCGCGCTCGGCATCCAGGTATGCGGCGATTCGGACACTTTTGTTCAGTATGTGGCCATTCTGCCTGGCTCCGGGGACTCCCTGTTCAACGAGGTGCGTGCCACCGGTGCGGACGTGTACGTAACCAGCGATTTGCGTCACCACCCGGTGACCGACGCCATCGAACAAGCCCGGTATGAAGCCCGTATGAGGTCCCAAGGCATCATGCTCGGCCATGGAATGGCGGGGGAGAGCCATGTGCGTCCCTGCTTCATCAACACCCCTCATGCCGCCATCGAATCCATGTGGTTCAACTACGCGATCGATGACGTGCCAGCCGCCATCGAACAAGCGACCGGAGCAAGGCCTGAAGTCGAGTGGTTCCACGACACGACCGATCCATGGACGCTGTCCATTACCGCGCATCGAGATTAAGACGCTATAGTAACGTGGCAAAAACGTTTTTTCCGAGGAGATGACATGTTTGGCGGAAGCAAGCAGGAACAACTGGAGCATCGGCTCGACCATAAGCTGAACGCCTCCTCGGACGGCATCGACATGGACGTGCCCGCCAAAGTGATCAGTAGCGAAACCGTTTATACCGGGCGTATCTTCCATGTGGACGACATGCGCATCGCTCTGACCGACAAGCAGGGCAAGGAACACGAGATCGGCCGCCAGGTGCTGCGTCACGCCCCCTGTGTGGTCATGCTCGTGCACGACATGTCCACCGACCGCTACCTCATCGAACGCGAATACCGCGCCGGATCGGACATGTTCGCCTACGGGCTTCCCGCCGGACTGATGGACGAGGGCGAGGACATCATGGACGCGGCCCTGAGGGAACTGGCCGAGGAAACCGGCGTGGTGCCGGACCGTGACACCATGGGCGTTGACTTCGTAGGTGATTTCTACTCGTCCGAAGGCATGACCGACGAACTGGCCCACATCATGGTGTTGCATTTGGGCCTGTTCAGGCGGGAGCAGCGCCATTTCGATGCGGACGAGCATGTGGAATCCGCGTGGATTCCGTGGAGCGACCTTGCCGCCACGCGCATCACCTCATCCAATTCGATGATCGCCATCCAGCATGAGGCGTTACGCAGACTCATCGCCAGGAACTCCGACAAGGATAAGCCGTCGCTGTTCTCCTGACGTTCAACTCCCCGGCACATCACTGACACAAAAAAAGTGGGATACTGAAAACTATGCAGATCAGACCTGGATCAATGTATCCGCTGGGCGCCAGCTATGACGGCGCCGGTGTGAACTTCGCGCTGTACTCACAGGTTGCGCAGAAAGTCGAACTATGCCTGTTCGACGAGCACGATGTGGAAACACGCATCGAAATGACCGAACGGAACTCGTACGTATGGCATAACTACATTCCCGGCCTCCATCCTGGCCAGCGTTACGGCTACCGCGTCTACGGTCCCTATGACCCGGTGCACGGCCTCAGATGCAACCCCAACAAACTGCTGCTTGACCCGTATGCCAAGGCCATTGAAGGTAATATCGACGGCAACGAAAGCCTGTTCTCATACTGGTTCAAGAGCCCGGACGACAACTCGGCGATGAACGACCTTGACTCGGCCGCCCACACCATGAAGTCGGCCGTCATCAACCCCTACTTCGATTGGGGCAACGACCAGCATCCGTACATCTCGTACCACGATTCGGTGATCTACGAGGCGCACGTGCGCGGCATGACCAACCTCAACATGGACGTGCCGCCGGACATCCGCGGCACCTACGCCGGCCTGGCCTATCCGAGCGTCATCGAATACCTGAAGAAGCTCGGCATCACCGCCATCGAACTCATGCCGATCCACCAGTTCGTCAACGACTCCTTCCTGCAGGAGAAGGGCCTGTCGAACTACTGGGGCTACAACACCATCGGCTTCTTCGCGCCGCACAACGCCTACTCCTCCTCCGGGGAACGCGGCGAGCAGGTCAACGAATTCAAGTCCATGGTCAAGGCCTACCATCGCGCCGGCATGGAAGTCATCCTCGACGTGGTGTACAACCACACCGCCGAAGGCAACCATATGGGCCCCACCCTGAGCTTCAAGGGCATCGACAACGCCTCCTACTACCGACTGGTGGAAGGCGACCAGCAGCACTACTTCGACACCACCGGCACTGGCAACTCGCTGCTCATGCGCTCGCCGCACGCGCTGCAGTTGATTACCGATTCGCTGCGCTACTGGGTTACTGAAATGCACGTCGACGGCTTCCGCTTCGATCTGGCCGCCACGCTGGCACGCCAGTTCCAGGAGGTCGACAAGCTGTCCGCGTTCTTCGACATTGTGGAGCAGGACCCGATCATCTCGCGCGTCAAGCTCATCGCCGAACCGTGGGATCTGGGCTCCGGCGGCTATCAGGTGGGCGGCTTCCCGTCCAGCTGGTCCGAATGGAATGGCCGCTACCGCGACACCGTGCGCGACTTCTGGCGCTCGCAGCCCTCCACGTTGCCCGAATTCGCCTCGCGCTTGATGGGCAGCTCCGACCTGTATCAGGTCAACGGCCGCCGACCGGTGGCGTCCGTGAACTTCATCACCGCGCATGATGGTTTCACAATGAACGACCTGGTCAGCTACAACGAAAAGCACAACGAAGCCAATGGCGAGGGCAATCGCGACGGCGAGAGCAACAATCGCTCTTGGAATTGCGGCGTTGAAGGCCCGACCAATATTCCGGACGTCAACGACTTGCGTCAGCGTCAGATGCGCAACATGTTCGCCACGTTGCTGTTCAGCCAGGGTATCCCGATGATTTGCGGTGGCGACGAAGTGGCCCGCACCCAGCAGGGCAACAACAACGCCTACTGTCAGGACAACGAGATCTCCTGGACCAACTGGCATCTTGACAAAGGACGCAAGGAACTGCTCGCCTTCGTTTCCAAACTCATTCATCTGCGTTTGGATCATCCGGTGTTGCACCGCCGTCGCTTCTTCACCGGCCGTGAGCCCGGCGACGATTCGAACACGATTCCGCAGGTCGAATGGTTCGATCACACCGGCTCGATCATGGATATGGACGACTGGCAGAACACGCATGCGTTCTCCATGATGATCTATCTGAACGGTTCGGATATCCCGGAGGTCGACTGGTACGGCAACCGGATGGTCGACAATGACTTCATCCTGATCTTCAACGCGCATTACGAGCCGATTATGTTCACCCTGCCGGATGAGCGATACGGCCGCAAATGGCAGCTGGTCGTGGATACGCACAACCCGAATGAGCCGGCGCTGAGCTATGAGGCGGGCTTCATGATCACCGCCCAGTCCCGCAGCTTCCTCATGCTCATGAGCGCCAAAAAGCCCAAGAAGCCCATGGGCCTATAACCAGACCGAATTTAAGCTCCCTCTGACGAGGGAGCTCCCGGTGTAGCCGGGTGAGGGAGAGACCGCAGCAAAGCCGCGAACTCCTACTCGCGCCCCTTACGCTCCTCCACGAGCCGAGCATCCCCGAACGCAAGTAGATGCTCGCCGGCAAGCGGGCGCGGCTGGTCGAGCAGCTCGCGGAAATCCAGGATTCCATCGACTTCATCGACGCCAAACAGCGCTTCTACGACGACGTCCTGTCTGGCGTAACCCCATACGTAAGCGTGCTCATCCCATCCGCGGCGCTCGCAAAGGAGTCAGAGGAACCGGGAGAATTGAAGGGGGTGGAGAGGAAATAGGTTCGACCGAGCTGTCTCTTCCTCCGGGATACAAGCGCGAACAACGGTTTGTTGTACCCGCGCTTGGCGAACGGGACATGCCCTTAGACTGGAATCAGCAAGCGCACAGCGAGACGCGCGAATCGTTTTCCGATGTCGGGAGGTAGTCATGTCGATCGGTCAGGTTATCAAAGTCGTGCGCGAGGAGCGAGGTCTTACGCAGTCGCAGTTCGCGCACGAGCTGTTCGTCACCCAACAGGCGCTTTCCCGCTGGGAGAAGGGAACGGCAGAGCCGAGCATCGACATGATTCGGCTGATCAGCACCCGTTTTGAGGTGCCGATGGCGAGGCTTATGGAAATGCCGGACAATGGTTTTTGCCAAAGTTGTGCCATGCCGTTTTACCGCCCGGAAGATCACGGCACCGAACCGGATGGAACGCGAAACGGAGATTATTGCAACTACTGCTATGAAGACGGCGTTTTTCTTCAGGACTATGCCAATAGCGATGAATTGGTCGCCGCATGCGCGCCGATGATGGCGGAATCCTGCCATATCAGCGTCGAACAGGCCGAGGACTGCATGTCGGCGCTGTTGCCAAACCTCAAGCGGTGGCGGCGTCAGGATGAGATCGATGCGGTGGCGGAGGGAAAATGAGCGATGGCATTCGACTATAAAAAGGAATATAAGGACCTGTATCAGCCGAAGAGGATGCCCGCCATCGTCACGGTGCCGGCGATGCGGTTCGTCGCGGTGGACGGTGTAGGAGATCCGAACGAAGAAGGCGGCGACTACGCCAAGGCGATGCAACTGCTGTACGGCATTTCGTTCACCATCAAAATGAACAAGAAGTCAAATAATCCGGACGAGCACATTGACGGGTACTTCGACTACACCGTGCCTCCGCTGGAGGGCTTATGGAGCATGGAGAAGGGTGTGCCCGGCGTCGATTACACGCGTAAAACCGACTTCTATTGGACTTCGATGATTCGTCTGCCGGAATTCGTGACCGATGAGGTCTTTGCGTGGGCCAAGGCATCGTTTGCCTCCAAGCATCCCGAAGTCGACATCAATCGTGCATATCTCTTCGACTTCGATGAAGGCGTGGTCGCGCAGGTCATGCACAAAGGCCCGTACGACGACGAGCCCGCAACCGTGACGATTCTGGACGGCTACGCGCGTTCGCAAGGCTACGGGCTCGACTTCTCCGACACCCGCCGCCATCACGAGATCTACCTATCCGACCCGCGCCGAGCCAAACCGGAAAATCTCAAAACCATCATCCGTCATCCGGTAGTGAAGGTGGGTTGACTTTCGGCGAACTGCTCGAAGCGCTCACCGCGCAGTAGCGTGAACAATCTGCCGGAATCCTTACCGGGGTCAAAGAGCGCTACCAAGAACTCGATAAGCAAAATAACTAGAAGCACGGGTTCCTCTCGGAGAGATTCTGCCCGAGCGACCTTATAAATCCTTGCGCGGGTCACCTTTCCCTGTGCAGGAAGCATCCAGGCTCATGTGCATTGATGACGCCGATGGATTGCAGATAGGCGTAGACGATGGTGGTGCCGATGAATCGCATGCCGTACGTCTTGAGATCCACTGCGATGGCGTCGGACAGAGGGGATGTAGTCATGCCTGTCTCGTAGATGACGTGACGGCCGGTGAACCGCCAAATATAGTCGTCGAAACTGCCGTACGACGTCTGGATATCCCGGAATGCGTTGGCATTACCGACCGTCGCGACGATTTTGCGACGGTTGCGGATGATGCCCGGATCGTTCATGAGTTCGGCGATCTTGTTCTCGTCATAGCGCCGGATCCGTTCGATGTCGAACCCATCGAACGCCTGACGGAAACGCTCGCGTTTGTTCAGTATCGTCTCCCATGACAGTCCGGCTTGGAAGGTCTCGAGCACCAGCATCTCAAAGAGGTGGTGGTCATCATGCGACGGAACCGCCCATTCGGCATCGTGATAGGCAACATAGACGGGATTGCTGAGATTGCACCAGCCGCAGCGTGGTCTTATATCGTCCATGTGCTCTCCCTATGGGTCGTTGGAGACGGTCGGTTCTAGATGTTGATTCGATGTGTGATCCAGTATAAACGATGTGTTCGGATAGCGGTCTGGATGTGCGGATTGTCTGAACCATATTTGCCGGATTGCAGGTATAAAGGGGTTAGTTACTGCGGTTGCGGGTATTTCGGTACTAGTTAGGGGTGATTCTGGGCTGTAACTCGACACCTTTTACCTGCAACCCACTCCCGCCCACGGGATTGCACAATCGGTTGCAGGTATTTTGGTGTCATTTGAGATTGGGAAGCGGAAATCGATGTCGCATGGAATCGAACTGACTAGCAGGTGGGGTCCCAACATCACAAAAGTCCCTTAGACCGCAAGGCCATATAGGTTCTACGGTCATCGGATAAAACCGGATAAATCGTTTAGCGGTCGGATAAAAGAAGAAGCCCAGAATCGTTGAGATTCCAGGCTTTCTTGTTTGTCGGGCTAGCGGGATTTGAACCCACGACATCCTGCTCCCAAAGCAGGCGCGCTACCAAACTGCGCTATAGCCCGATGCGCCATTAAGGCACAATGAATCATTGTAAACGACGCTGGATACATTGCGTGTCGAGCATATGAATTCAAAAAAGGTTCTGGATTCTCTTGATAGCTTATGAGTGACATCTTTATTCATTGATGCTCTACAACGACTAGGTTTGGATCTGCATCGATATCCGGCGCATCCGCTGGACTAACAAGGACCGTGCAAACGATGTGGCCTGTCTCTTATACACATCTCCGAGC
>ENA-OZYK01000441-OZYK01000441.1-human-gut-metagenome-genome-assembly--contig:-NODE-441-length-12847-cov-10.186836_pt1 | contig 12847 bp, 6 predicted proteins | sample MGYA00243633_ERZ654123 | MGnify/ENA primary metagenome ERZ654123 (study PRJEB26926, sample SAMN06165067) | human gut metagenome | biome: ENVO:00009003; feature: ENVO:2100002; material: ENVO:00002003...
GGCTCGGAGATGTGTATAAGAGACAGAAGTACGTTTGCACAGTATGTGGTTGGGTTTATGACCCGGCAGAAGGAGATCCTGAAGGTGGAATCGCTCCGGGAACAGCATTTGAAGATATTCCAGATGATTGGGTTTGCCCTCTTTGCGGAGTAGGTAAAGATGATTTCGAAGTTCAAGAAGATTGATCCTACCTTATAACCGGATATCATATAAAGCGGAGGAATTTCTTTTGTATGATATATCAGATAGCGCGACTAATTATTATTTAGTTGCGCTTTTTAATTTTACATTATTATTAATGGCTTGCCTTAAAAAAAAGAGCGTAACCTATAACAGGTTGCGCTCTTTATGGTATAAAAAAGAATGTTCTTATTTCTTTTCTTGCTTTTCAGGACGAGGCAGTAATACTTTGTGAGAGAGCTTGAATTTACCTGTCTTGGGATCAATATCAAGTAACTTCACTTCTATTTCATCCCCTTCTTTTAAACCGGCCTCTTCTATTGTTTCAAGACGTTTCCAGTCAATTTCAGAGATGTGTAACAATCCGTCTTTACCAGGCAAGAATTCTACGAACACGCCATATGGCATTACTGAACGGACTTTACCTACATAGACTTCACCGACTTCGGGAACGGCAACGATACCCTTGATAATGCGCATAGCGTCGTCAATACATTTCTTGTTTGTTCCCGCAATCTCAATGCGACCTACTCCATCAGTTTCTTCAATCGTGATGGTTGCTCCGGTTTCTTCCTGCATACCTTGGATAATCTTTCCGCCCGGACCGATGATAGCCCCAATGAACTCTTTAGGAATAGTCATCGTTTCAATACGAGGAGCATGCGGTTTCAAATCTTTACGAGGTTCGGCTATACATTCGGTTAACTTGTTAAGAATATGTTCGCGACCTTCTTTTGCTTGCAGTAACGCTTTTTCCAAGATTTCGAATGATAGACCATCTACCTTGATGTCCATCTGTGTAGCAGTGATACCATCACGAGTACCTGTAACCTTGAAGTCCATATCACCCAAGTGATCCTCATCTCCAAGAATATCAGACAATACGGCATATTTTTCTTCACCTGCATTCTTAATCAAGCCCATGGCAATACCTGAAACTGGTTTTTTCATGGCAACACCGGCATCCATTAATGCAAGCGTTCCTGCACAGACAGTAGCCATTGAAGAAGAACCATTTGATTCCATGATATCAGATACTACACGTACTGTGTATGGGTAGCCTGCAGGAATTTGTCCTTTCAAAGCACGCCATGCCAAGTGCCCGTGACCGATTTCACGACGACCTACACCACGTTGTGCTTTTGCTTCACCGGTAGAATAAGGGGGGAAGTTGTAGTGTAACAAGAATCGTTCTCTGTGTTGATCCAGAACATCGTCTACGATTTTCTCATCTAGCTTGGTGCCTAATGTGACAGAAGTTAAAGACTGAGTTTCACCACGGGTGAAAATGGCAGAACCGTGAGGGCCGGGCAGATAACCTACTTCGCACCAGATAGGGCGAATTTCAGTTGTCTTACGTCCGTCCAGACGCTTGCCTTCATCAAGAATACAACGACGCATGGCTTCCTTTTCCACATCGTGGTAGTAACGGTCGATTAATGCACCTTTTTCTTCCAGTTCTTCTTCTGTATATTGAGTTTTGAATTCATCGCGGATGGCATCAAAAGCATCTTGACGTTCATGCTTGTTTCTGTTTCCTGAAGCAGCGATGGCGTATGCTTTATCATAACAAGCTTCGCGTACAGCTTTGCGTAAATCTTCATCGTTTTCTTCGTGGCAGTATTCACGTTTTACTGTAGAACCGACTTCTTCCATCAGCTCCATCTGCGCTTTACAATGAACTTTGATTGCTTCGTGAGCAGCCTTCATGGCAGCCAGCAAGTCTTGTTCGCTGACTTCCTGCATTTCGCCTTCTACCATCATGATGTTGTCATATGTGGCTGCAACCATCAGATCCATATCAGCTTTCTCAAGTTGTTCGAAAGTGGGGTTGATAACGAACTGGCCATCGATACGTGCTACGCGTACTTCAGAAATCGGTCCGCCGAAAGGAATGTCGGAAACGGCTAATGCTGCTGAAGCGGCCAATCCTGCCAATGCATCAGGCATATCTATTCCATCAGCTGAGAAAAGAACAATGTTTACGTAAACCTCTGCATGGAAATTATCGGGGAATAAAGGACGCAATGCGCGGTCTACCAGTCGGCAAGTCAGGATTTCATAATCTGAAGCTTTGCCTTCTCTTTTGGTAAAGCCACCGGGAAAACGTCCGAATGCTGAATATTTTTCTTTGTACTCTACCTGAAGGGGCATAAAATCTGTACCGGGAACTGCATCTTTTGCTGCACAAACAGTAGCTAGCAACATGGTGTTACCCATGCGGAGCATTACAGAACCGTCTGCCTGTTTTGCCAGCTTTCCCGTTTCGAGTGTGATGGTTCTGCCATCAGGGAGCTCGATCGTCTTAACAATTGGGTTAATCATAAAAAATGTTTTATCTATATTTTCTTTCAAAATTCGTGCAAAGATACATATTAATTCATGTAATCAGGTGGGAATGAGATAAAAAAGTTTATAATTGACTATTTTTTTAGGTTTCCATGTGGAAGAAGCAATGAAAATGCTTTGACTAAACTTGAAAAGAACTATATTTGCACGTTCTTTCTAATAGAAATTAAGAAGCTAAATATGAAAAAGATCTGTTTTGTTGCACTTGCCGCTTTGGTTTTAAGTGCATGTAATTCTGAACCGAAATTCAAAGTTGAAGGTGAAGTTTCAGGTGCCGACGGCAAAATGCTGTACCTGGAAGCGGCTGCTTTGGAGGGCATCGTGCCCTTGGATTCTGTAAAGTTGAAGGGTGACGGTTCTTTCAGTTTCAAACAAACACGTCCGGTATCTCCGGAGTTCTACCGCCTTCGTGTGGACGACAAGGTTATCAATTTCTCTGTGGATTCTACGGAAACTATCGGACTGAAAGCGCCGTATACTGATTTTGCTACGGCTTATACGGTAGAAGGTTCGGCAAACAGCACTAAGATAAAGGAATTGACGTTGAAGCAAGTGCAGTTGCAGAATGAGGTGAATGAGTTGGTGAAGAAGATGCAGGCTCATCAGATAGGTGCCGATGTTTTTGAAGAAAAACTGGCTGCCTTGATGAAAGATTATAAGGATGAGGTGAAAACTAAATATATTTTTGCAGCTCCCAATACGGCTGCCGCTTATTTTGCTCTGTTCCAGAAACTGAATAATTACCTTATCTTCGATCCTTTGAATAGCAAGGATGATATTAAGTGCTTTGCAGCCGTTGCCACCAGTCTGAATAATTATTATCCGCATGCGGATCGCTCCAAGAATCTCTATAATATTGTGATTAAGGGAATGAAGAATACCCGTACACCGCAACAGAAAGTTCTGGAGTTGCCGGAAGAAGTTATTTCTGAAACCGGTATCATCGATATCAGCCTTCGTGATATGAAGGGGAATACCCATAAGTTGAGCGATCTGAAAGGTAAAGTAGTCTTGTTGGACTTTACTATTTACCAAAGTGCAGCTTCTGCTCCCCATAACTTCTTGCTGAATGACCTTTATACTAAATATAAAGATCAGGGACTGGTGATCTATCAGGTTTCGCTGGATGCTGACGAGCATTTCTGGAAAACAACGGCTGATAATCTGCCTTGGATTTCTGTAAGAGATGCAAATGGAATTTACTCAAATGTGGCCGCTATGTACAACGTAAAGGAGGTTCCTTCTCTGTTCCTGATTAATCGGAATAGTGAGTTGAGCGCTCGTGGAGAGACTATAAAAGACTTGGACGCTGCGGTGAAAGCACTGTTGTAACTTGTTATAAATTAGAAGTTTTTATTTAAATATGTTACATAGCAGCAATTTTTGCTTGACACGCATTAATTAAAAGGCTATCTTTGCAAAAGAAAAATCGGAAGAGGGTTCCAGCATGCTGACCATGTTGGAATTCTTTTTTGTTATATAATACCATTTAGAAACTAAAAAGGAGGAAAAAAGTATGGCTTATATGTCAGAAGAAGGCTACAAGAAATTGATGGCCGAACTGAAAGAATTGGAGACGGTAGAACGTCCTAAGATTTCGGCTGCTATCGCCGAAGCACGTGACAAAGGTGACCTGTCGGAGAATGCAGAGTATGATGCCGCCAAAGAGGCACAGGGCATGCTTGAGATGAAAATCAATAAATTGAAGACGATTATAGCAGATGCCAAGATTATTGATGAGTCCAAGCTGAAAACGGATTCCGTGCAGATTTTGAACAAGGTGGAACTGAAGAACATAAAGAATGGCATGAAGATGATTTATACCATTGTTTCGGAAAGCGAAGCTAATCTGAAAGAAGGAAAGATTTCTGTTAACACTCCCATTGCACAAGGTTTGCTTGGTAAGAAAGTGGGTGATGTAGCTGAAATCAAAGTGCCGCAGGGCATGGTTAATCTTGAAGTAGTGAACATATCATTTTAAAGTAAAGGCAGGTCCGCATGCGGGCTTGCCTTAATTTATATATCATAAAAGTTATGGCAACAATATTCAGTAGAATTATCGCAGGTGAAATACCAAGCTATAAGGTGGCGGAGGATGATAAGTTCTTTGCATTTCTGGACATCAATCCGCTGGTGCAAGGGCACACGCTGGTCGTTCCCAAGCAGGAAGTGGATTATATCTTTGATCTGGATGATGAAGATCTGGCAGCAATACATGTTTTCGCCAAGAAGGTGGCTCGTGCCATTGAGAAGGCTTTCCCTTGCAAGAAAGTAGGTGAAGCAGTGATTGGTCTGGAAGTACCTCATGCGCACATTCATCTTATTCCTATGCAGAAAGAGTCGGACATGCTGTTCTCTAATCCAAAGCTGAAACTTTCTGATGAAGAATTTAAAGCAGTTGCCGAAGCGATTCGCGCTGCACTCTAAAAATAAAACTCCTTCCTTTTATAATAAGAACGGGGGCTGAAATGGATTCAGTCCCCGTTTCCTTTATTCTGGTTTGAAAGTTTATGCTTTCAAATTCCGATATCCGGTTAGATGTAATCTTCCCCTAATTTTATTTGTGCGTCGTTTACGTATTTACGGATAGAATGTTCTTCATCCTTCTTGCAAATCAGTAATACATTGTCCGATTCAGCGATGAGATAGCCTTCCAGTCCATCAATAACGGCGAGTTTGTTTTGTGGGAGCACCACGATGTTGTCTTTACTGTTGTACATTAGAGACTCACACTTCAAGGTTACATTTCCTTCTTTGTCCTTTGGGGACAAGTCATACAATGAACCCCATGTACCTAAATCGGACCAGCCGAAATCTCCTAATGAAACATATACATTGTCTGCTTTCTCCATGATGCCGAAGTCGACGGATACATTGGGGCATGCAGGGAAATTTTCGTCGATGAATGCTTTTTCGGCAGGAGTACCGTATACATCTTTACCAGGAATCAATTTGCTTGCCAGCTCGGGAAGTAGTGCTTCCACGGCCTTGATGACAGAGTTTACATTCCACATGAAGAGGCCGGAGTTCCAATAAAATTCTCCGCTTTCTACGAAAACTTTGGCTAACTCCAGTTCAGGTTTTTCGGTAAAGGTCTTCACCTTGTAGAAATTATCTCCTGCTTGTTCGGCTATCTGAATGTAACCATAACCTGTTTCGGGACGGTTCGGTTTGATACCGAGAGTCAGCAACTTTTCTGATTGAGATACGAACGTCAAGCCTTTTTCGATGGCATCAAGGAACTCTCCTTCTTTCAGAATCAAATGATCGGATGGGGCTACCACGATATTGGCATTCGGGTTTAATGCGCGAATGTGATAAGCTGCCCATGCGATACACGGAGCAGTATTTCTGCGTGTAGGTTCCAGCAAGATTTGTTCGGGATTCAATTCAGGCAGTTGCTCCTTTACAAGATCTGCGTATAAATCGTTTGTAACGATAAGTATGTTCTCTGTGGGAATAACTTTATTGAAGCGGTCGAAGGTTTGTTGCAGTAATGACCTGCCTGTGCCAAAGAAGTCCAGAAACTGTTTAGGGAGCGTTTTTCGACTAAACGGCCAGAAGCGACTGCCGATACCTCCACCCATGATAACACAGAAATTATCCTTATTTGTTGTCATATCGTTTGTTTTAAAAGTTTCTGCTAAAGTACACTATATTTTGGAAACACGGAATGTTTGTAGAATGTTTTATGACTTTTTTCTCCTTTTTTTAGGAAAAGTATTGCAGGTTTAGAAAAAAGCCGTATCTTTGCACCGCAATTGAGAAATCAAGCATGCCCAGATGGCGGAATCGGTAGACGCGCTGGTCTCAAACACCAGTGGATTCACTTCCATCCCGGTTCGACCCCGGGTCTGGGTACTGAGGCGGAGAAAGTTGAAAAACTCTCTCCGCTTTTCTTTTCTCTTCTTGTAATGCGCTGATTTTCAAGGAGCTTTCAAGGAACTTTAATTTGAACTTATCGTAAAAATCAGAAGATTTACTTATGAATATCTGTGGCGGTATCCATTATATGGAATCGTATAAAATAATTATTTCATCTTTTAAATAGAATTAGATTTCTTTCTAATTTTCTTGTTAAATGTTTGGTTGTCTCTTTTATTTTTGCGAATATTGCGTGTAAGTAATGTGCTTAAGTTCACAATTAGTTACACAGAATATATTAAGAGTTTATGGTGCTGAAGAGGTATGCAATACTTGTTATCGTACTAATATATGGTATTGCAATTGCTACAAGTAAAGAACTGACAGACCATTATGGGTTGTCTTTTCACTCTCACGAAGTAAATCAGGATGAACGCACAGGTATGATTTTAGCTTCCGAGCAGGGATTCAATTTTAGACACGGTTTTTCTTTTAACTTTGAACTCTCACTTCAGAAAGCTAATCTTACTTATGGTTATGTGTGTCGTATTGTCTCTAATGATGTGGAAACATTGGATTTGGTAGCCAATCTGAATATTGCCAAGATGAATTTTATATTATGTGGTTCTGATGGGATTATTTCAAATCAGGAGTTGCAAGGGGAAGATATTGTTCTTGGAGATACTTGGATGAATATTAATATTTCTTTTTTTCCCCAGGAAATAATATGCAGTGTGGGCAACGAGACTGTGCATATGCCTCATGGTTTCCAAAACATGGATCATATTAAGATTTTTATGGGCTGTAATGAGCATCCGGCCTTTGTTACAACTGATGTACCTCCTATGAGTATTCGTAATTTGAAGTTATTTGATAATAAAAAGGAACCGGTTGCCCGGTGGACTTTGGATAAACATAGAAAGGATCACGTATATGACGAAATTGATAATATAAAAGCACAAGTATCAAATGGTATATGGAATATTGAGGAATATGTAAGCTGGGAAAAGAAAATAGAAATATCTGTTAATGAGAGGAATCCGCAAATTGCAACGGATACTGAACATGGCCGTATATTTGTGGCTACTTCGGACTCTTTATATATTTATCATACTGAAAACAATGAACTGCAGTGTGTAAAAACGCAAGGGGGAGCGCCCTTTGCGAGTGGAGGCAGTCAGACTATTTATGATCCTGTGATGGATCGGCTCGTCTCCTATAGTGTACTTTTTCCTCAGTTGATAACTTATGATCTGGAGGGGAATTCATGGTCTTCTTATCCTGGTGTTGAAGGGCTTGCTCCTATACAACACCATAATCGATTTATAGACTCTGAAACGAATACGCTGGTTGTTTTTGGGGGATATGGTAATCATGCATTTAAAGCTAATTTAGCTTGTCATTCTTTGTCGGGTGGAGATTGGAATATTCATTCTCTGGCACCTGAAGTTGCTCCTCGTTTTCTGAGTGCAGCTGGTTATCTGGGAAATGGAAAGTTTCTTGTTATGGGAGGATTTGGAAGTTTGTCAGGTAAGCAGGAAGAATCTCCCAGAAATTTTGATGATTTGTATGAGGTTGATTATAAAACGGGAAAGGTCAGAAAACTTGCGGATATTACTTTAGAGAAAGAACATCGTACTTTGGGAAATTCTCTGGTTATTGATAAAGAAAGTGGGAAAATATACGCACTAACTTTTTGTAAGGAGAGATTTGATTCGGATATCAGGTTGCTTTCTTTGGATATGAATACATTTCAGCAGGATATTTTAGGCGAGCCGATTCCATACCGGTTTCTGGATACGGAGTCATTCGCTGATCTTTTTTTATATCCGAAACAACAAAAGTTGTATGCGGTAGTTCTGAATGCAGGAATAAATCAGCAATATAAAATAAATATCTATTCATTACGCTATCCTCCTTTGAAGATTTCAGAGATTATGCAAAAGGAGGTGTTGTCTGATAACCACTTTCTTTTTGGGGTATCATTGATTTTACTGGTTAGTGTAATAGGGGCAATAGGCATGTGGGGCTATAAGAAGAAGCGAAAAGTTGTAGATGTGCAAGTATCGGCAGATTCTTCTTCGGTAAATTCAGTAGTAGAGGAAATACCTGAAATTATAAAAGAAAAACCTATCTCATGTATTCGTTTGTTGGGAGGCTTTCAGGTTTTCAATCGCACAGGAGAAGATATAACAGGTAGCTTCAGTCTGATAACCAGACAACTTTTTGTTTTCTTACTATTGCATTCCATAAAAGATGGCAAGGGTACGACTTCACAGAAAATAGATGAGGTCTTTTGGTTTGGAATGGACAAAGCGAGCGCTACAAATAATAGAAGTGTAAATATCCGGAAGCTGAGGCTTATTCTTAAGGAAATAGGGGATATCACTCTTGTTAATGAAAATAGCTACTGGCATTTGGATATAGGAAAAGAAATCACATGTGATTATTATGATGCAATAAATACTATAAACTACATAAAAAAGGAGAAAGGTTTTAGTTTGGTGATGCTGGAACGTTTACTTAATATTGTTTCCAGCGGTTCTTTGCTTCCCAATATGAATGTAGAATGGGCGGATGCATATAAAGCTGATTTTTCTGATAATCTGATTGATTTGCTGACTACTATGTTGAGTTTGAAAGATACAGAGAATGATCAGAAATTACTTCTATGTATAGCAGATGCTATTTTATTGCACGATACTACTAATGAGGAAGCAATTAAAGTGAAATGCCGTATTTTATATCAGCAAGGACAAAAGGGACTTTCAAAACAAGCTTTTGAAAGATTCAGTGTGGCTTATATGAATATGTTAAATGAAAAACCGGCTTTTGAATATCAGGATATCATTCATTAAACTTGAAGTTTATTTACGATAGGTGATCTATCAGAATATATAGAATATGGAGACTTATTCCTCATATTTTGTATGAATGCTGATTGACTTGCTTTATAGCAGTGATAATTAATGAAAGAAAATAATATTTTTTTTTCTCATTGATTATCACTGTTTTAGTAATGAATGATACTCGCAAAAAGATTTGATTAATATCCTGTTAATATAGAATTAATCCCCTTTCCGTAATTTCGAAAACAAAAACGGGATGAGTGCACGCATCCCTTTTATTCATTAACTTTAAATATTTAATTTATGAAACACAGCTTTGCGAAAATAGACACATATTACCTGAGTTATGTATGGTATCTTGAAAACATACTGAAACATTAAATACTAAAATACATGGAGAACAAAAACTTTAAAACAGTACAAAAAAGCAGCTTATATCCACTGACTTTTATTTGTATCTGCATATTTCTTATTGCAGGTGCCTATGTGGAAATGTATGCCGGTACATCTGGGATTCAGCAACAGAATAAAAGAACTGTAACCGGACTTGTCACTGATAGTTATGGTGAGGTGATGCCGGGAGTTACTATCAGCATTAGAGGAACTTCTCAGGGAGTAATAACTAATCCTGACGGTGAGTATTCTATTACAGTGCCTTCGGACACATGTACACTGCGATTTAGTTTTATTGGATATAAAACCGAAGAGGTGGTAGTTGGTAAGCGTCGGATAATTCCGGTTACTCTTTCGGAAGATGTAGAAGGATTGGATGAAGTCGTTATTGTTGGATTTGGAAAACAGAAGAAAGTCGATGTTATCGGTTCTGTCGTATCTCTGAATATGGGAGAATTGAAGAAAGTTTCTTCAAGCAACATAACAACTATGATGGCTGGAAATATAGCCGGTATGATTTCTTATCAACGGAGTGGAGAGCCTGGTGCCGATAATGCAGATTTCTTTATTCGAGGTGTGACCACTTTCGGATATAAAAAAGATCCACTGATATTAGTGGATGGCATTGAAGTGACTGCTACGGACTTAGCTCGTCTGCAACCGGATGATATTGCAAATTTCTCAATAATGAAAGATGCTACTTCCACTGCCGTATATGGTGCCCGTGGTGCAAATGGTGTAATTGCCGTGACGACAAAAGAAGGTACTGAAGGGAAGTTAAATATTTCTGCTCGTGTAGAAACTGCAATAACACAGTCTACCCGAAATGTAGAGTTGGCAGACCCAATTACTTATATGAGATTAGGCAATGAGGCTGTATTGACGCGCAGGCCTGATGGAGCAACTCCTTATTCACAATCTAAGATAGACAATACGATTGCGGGTACAAATAAATACGTATATCCGGCTACGGATTGGTACAATGAGATGTTTAAGGATAATGCCTCTGTGTATCGAGTGAATTTGAATGCTAATGGAGGTGGAAAAGTTGCTCGTTATTATCTCGCTGCGTCTTTCGTACAAGATAATGGAAATTTGAAAGTGGATAAACGTAATAATTTTAATAATAATATAAGATTGCGTACTTATTCATTCCGTAGTAACCTGAATTTTAATCTTACGAAAACAACAAAGGCGGCTTTACGTATCAATGCTACATTTGATGATTATACTGGACCAATAAATGGTGGAACAGAGGTCTATAATCAGGTAATGCATGCTAATCCTGTACTTTTTCCACCCTATTATGAACCGGATGATGCGAATATAGCAACCAGTCACATTTTATTTGGAAATGCAGGAGAAGGAAGTCCTACTTATATCAATCCGTATGCAGAAATGGTAAAAGGATATAAGGATTATTCAAAAAGCAAAATAGATGCTCAGTTTGAGTTGGAACAAGATCTTTCTTTTCTGACAGAGGGGTTGTCTGTTAGGGGATTATTCAACACATCTCGTTATTCATTTTTTGATGTATCACGCTTCTTTAATCCTTTCTATTACAAGATAGATTCTTATAATAAATCAACGAATAAATATCGATTACAGTCGCTAAATGAGACCTCCGGTACCGAATATTTGGGTTATAGTGAAGGACAGAAAGATGTGATTTCTTCAGTGTATGTAGAGATTATGGCTAACTATAATCGCACTTTTAAGAAAGATCATACGGTTAGTGGTATGCTTGTGTATACGATGCGCAATTCATTGACCGGTAATGCAGGTGATTTGCAATTATCTTTGCCACATAGAAACTTGGGTTTATCAGGTCGTGGTACTTATTCGTACAAGAGCAGGTATTTTGCAGAATTTAATTTTGGATATAATGGGAGTGAACGTTTCCATAAGAGTCGCCGTTTTGGCTTTTTCCCTTCAGCAGGGCTTGCTTGGACACTCTCCAATGAAAGTTTCTGGAAGGTGCCTTTTATTTCTAAATTGAAGTTGAGAGGTACATATGGCTTGGTTGGTAACGATGCTATTGGTAGTGATTATGATCGTTTCTTCTATCTGTCTAATGTAAATATGAATAGTGCGGATAGGGGAGCTCAATTTGGTATTCCTGGAAGCTATTATTATCGTGATGGAGTTCTTGTTACTCGTAATGCCAACGAAGATATCACTTGGGAAATAGCTTATAAAACTAATATTGGTTTCGAATTAGGATTGTTTGATGATGCGTTTGTGATGGAAGCTGATTATTTCCGCGAGCATCGTACGAATATTCTTATGGACCGCACTTCCATTCCCACTACTATGGGATTGACTGCTACTGAACGCGCGAATGTTGGTGAAGCACGTTCGCAGGGAGTAGATGGATCAATTGTGTATAATACTACGTTTGGAAAGTCTGTTTGGCTGAAAGCACGTGCTAACTTCACTTTTGCCACCAGTGAGTTTTTAGTATATGAAGAGCCTAATTATGCAGATTCTTATAGAAAACATGTGGGACATCCATTATCACAACAATGGGGACTGATTGCTGAACGGCTGTTTATAGACGATGCAGATGTGGCAAACTCTCCAGTTCAGTCTTTTGGTGAATATAAGGCTGGAGATATAAAATATCGTGATGTCAACAGAGATGGCAAAATAACGGAAGAAGATATGGTTCCTATTGGCTATCCCACCGATCCAGAGATTATTTATGGTTTTGGAGTTTCGAGCGGTTATAAGAATTTTGATTTTTCCTGTTTCTTTCAGGGATCTGCACGTTCCAGTTTCTGGATTGATGCAGAAAATACTTCGCCTTTCAATAATGAAACTCAACTTTTGAAGGCGTATGCAGATAGTCATTGGTCAGAAGATAATCGTGACTTGTATGCATTGTGGCCCCGTCTTAGTCCTACTGTAAATAAGAACAATTCGCAGATGAGTACATGGTTTATGCGTAATGGTAACTTTCTGAGACTTAAATCAGTTGAAGTAGGATATACTTTACCAGCTTCCCTATTGAAGAAAATGAGGCTTAGTAATGCTCGCATATATGTGAATGGAACGAACCTGCTATGTTTTAGTAAATTTAAGCTTTGGGATGTGGAAATGGGTGGAAATGGCTTAGGTTATCCTATTCAGAAGTCTTATAATTTGGGTCTCACAGTATCATTTCTGTCTCTTATACACATCTCCGAGCCCACGAGACTAAGGCGAATCTC
>ENA-OZYK01000451-OZYK01000451.1-human-gut-metagenome-genome-assembly--contig:-NODE-451-length-12501-cov-3.309577_pt1 | contig 12501 bp, 8 predicted proteins | sample MGYA00243633_ERZ654123 | MGnify/ENA primary metagenome ERZ654123 (study PRJEB26926, sample SAMN06165067) | human gut metagenome | biome: ENVO:00009003; feature: ENVO:2100002; material: ENVO:00002003...
GGTACACATAATGCGCAACCTTCGTGGGAACTTCTTGCTGTCTACGAAATGACGAATGGCAAGACGATTGATGAACCGGGCAGCGGTTTTGATCCTCACGATCCATTTGCCAACCGCGATCCCCGTTGCCTGGAAACATTTGCAGCTCCCGGCAGCCGTATCTATGGTATTGAGTGGAATCCTGCGCCAAACGCACTCGAAGTAATGGACTATACACAAAATCGTATGATTACAAACAAAGATTCCAAAGGCGGTTCGGATGCTTCCAACTGTGCTTACAATGGTTGTTGCCTGCGCAAAGGCGCGCAAGAGTCATGGCGTACTACTTTGTATAACGACAACCCCGTCATTCTCATGCGTTATGCCGATGTCTTGTTGATGTATGCCGAAGCTAAGATTGAACTGGGGGAGATTGACGCTACTGTCCTTGCTTGCATCAACGATGTCCGTGCCCGTGCTTATGGCACCACCCGTACACAAACCAACGACTATCCGTCCATTACGACAACCGATCAGGCAGCATTGCGCAAAGTGCTCCGTCGTGAGCGTCGTGTGGAGTTTGCATGGGAAAATCTGCGCTATTTCGATTTGCTTCGTTGGCATCAGTTTGAGAATGCTTTCGGACACAATATGTACGGATTTACCCGTACAGCCAACAGGGCAAAGGAATACTTTGCGGCAGGCAACTGGTTTTGGCCGGAGACTCCGACATTTGACAAAGACGGATTTCCTTCTTTTGAAGCGATGGCCGACGGAACCTATATCGTCCAGCATGGTGAACGTAAGTATGATGAGAAGATTTATTTATGGCCATTGCCAAGTGATGATGTATTGATAATGAATGGAAAACTTGTTCAAAATCCAGGGTACTAACTTTATTAAATAAATGATATTATGAGCATTGGAGAAATTTTATTGCGCAGTCGCTATCAACCATTGAAAAGGGTGTTGAGCTATGATGTATTCAACACCGGCTTTAACGGCTGGATGACATTAATGCCTAACTTTACGGAATATCCCGATTTTGATGTTCCCAAGACATTGGTCAATAAAGACCAGTGGCCACCGGTCATGCTTAGTTCCGCTACTTTCAGGTATCCGGGTACTCACGGAGCTATGTCCGGCACTTACTCTCTTAAACTTTCGACAAGACCTGTTGCCGCTCCTTATACGGAGATTCCGGCGGAAGGTTGTCTGGGACATGCCATTAAGCGGCTTTCGTTCTCTCGTCCGGGCTGCAAATATTTGCAGATAGAATGTTGGTTTACATACACGGCGGAACAGGATGTGGTGGATGGCGGTGACCGTCCACAACCGGGTTTGCATGAGAGTTCCATCCGCGATTTTGGTATGGGATTCGATGTACAGGAGGGTGGAAAACGTTACCATGTAGGAATTCGCTATCTCAATGCAGTAGATGGCAAATTAATGCAGAAGTGGCAGTATGAACATTCCAATGAAGACATAACCGACCGCGATTGGGCTTATGGACTTGACGGAGACTGGTGTAAGAGGGGAGTCGATCCCTGGTGGTTCGGCCGCCGTTATCCTAATGGCGACCACGATGGATTCAAGGATTTGAAAGATGGTCATCAGAAACTCATTTACAATGAGACCGACTGTAAACTCAATTGGCAATACATGCGTCTGAAACTTGACACAGAGCTTCGTGAATATGTAGAGTTCCAATGTCAGGACAAAATTTGGGATATGCGTGGCATTGCAGCCGATACCGTTGACGGATATGGACGCATCGACAATCTTATCAATCCTCTTTTCTGGGTGGGTACTGATACCAATCGTCGTGTATTCTTTTATATAGATTCTGTTGTTGTTTCACAAGAATAAAAGGAGGAATGTAATATATGAAAATGTTTAATGATTCCCATCTTGAGGTAAAGAAATTCTTTAAAGGCACTTTCTTCACTCATCCTTACGAGGCTGGTTGGGCAGATGAGGCTATATTCTTTGTTATGGTTGAGAAAATAGAAGGAGATCCCGTATTCGAAGGTCGTGTACAACTATCGCAAGACGGTATACATTGGGCTGACGACGGTAGTGAGCCTACAATCTTCAAAGGACTTGGCCAACATATTATAAAGGTAAATTCAAATTTTGGTAATTATATTCGTCTTGCCGTCAGCATTGAAGGCGGAGAGATGTTTTTAAATCTTCATATAGCATGCAAAGGTTAATATTTATATTTAGTCTGTTCATCCTTGCGATTGTAGGATGCAGCTCCAATGAGTCTCACTCATTTTTGATTCGTCCGGATGGAGGTGGGGAAGATGCTGCCACTGAAATAGAGGTAGGTAAAACGATTCCTGCCTGGCAGGAGGGTGTGATGGATATTCATTTCATCAATACAACTACCGGTGAAAGCATGTTTGTAATATTCCCGGATGGTACGCAAATGCTTATTGATGCCGCAAGTTCGAGTGTTACGACCAACTCTAATAGTAATACGACCAACACCGGTATCCGTAGTCGTTGGGATCCGACTCTGACTTCTACCCGTGGTTCGCAGATTATAACTGATTACATTCGTAAGTGTATGGTATGGACAGGTAACAGTACGATTGATTATGCCGTACTTACCCACTTCCATAATGACCACTTCGGCGGTTATACTTCTTCCTTGCCAAAATCAGCTAATTCCAGTACTTATTCGTTGATAGGTTTTGCCGAGATTTTCGATAATTTCAAGATTGGTACGCTTCTTGATCGTGGCTATCCCGATTATAACTATCCGTTCGACATGGCGACAATGGCAGACAATGCTCCAAGTTGTAATAACTATATCAATGCAGTGAAATGGCATGTCGCCAATCAAAAGTTCGATGCTGCGATATTCAAAGCAGGGGCGAATAATCAGATCGTTCAGAAGTATAATCCTGCAAAGTACCCTACTGCAAAGGTGCAAAACGTGGCAGTGAATGGAGAGATCTGGACAGGTTCGGGCACTACCACAAAGAAGACATTCCCTGAACTCTCGGAGATTACATACGAAAACAGTAAGAACATTACCTCCAGTGACAATTGTCCGCCGGAGAATATAACCAGTTGTGTGATGAAAGTTTCGTATGGCAACTTTGATTTCTTTGCCGGTGGTGACCTTCAGTATAACGGACGTTCGAGTCATGCGTGGAAAGATGCCGAACTGCCCTGTGCAAAAGCAGTAGGTCAGGTGGAACTCTTGAAAGCTAACCATCACGGTGTAACCAACACCAATCAGGTGGATGCTCTGAAAGCACTCAATCCACAAACGATTGTTGTCAATTCGTGGGTAGATTGTCATCCCCGTACCGATATACTGAATTCGATGGAGACAACACTCCCTGCGTGTGACATGTTTATCACTAACTTCTGGCAGGGCGATCGTCCCAGCGGAGTAGACGACCGGGTTACGGCGGAAGAGGCTGCGAGAGTAAAGGGATATGATGGACATATTGTAGTTCGTGTGACCGATGGAGGAAACAAATACAGAGTTGTGACAATCACAGATTCTGACGGGGCAATGACTGTTAAGACTATTTCCGGTCCATATACAAGCAGATAATGAATACAAAATATTATGATGTAATAGTAGCAGGTGCAGGTCCTGCCGGGATATGTGCGGCTGTAGCCGCCGCCCGGCAAGGAGCACGTGTTGCCCTTATCGAAAGATACGGAGTCATTGGAGGTAACCTGACCGCCGGGTATGTCGGCCCTATTCTCGGTAGTGTAAGCAAGAACACGATGCGCGATGAGGTTTGTGCTATTCTTGGCGTCGAAGACAATGACTGGATTGGCGAACATGGAAATGCTCACGATTTCGAAGAGGCAAAACTTACATTGGCAGAATTTGTCGCTAGGGAAAAGAACATCGATGTCTTTTTGCAATGTTGCGTGTCGGATGTTATTCGTGACGGAAAGGTGGTAAAAGGCATTAAGTGTGCAAGTAACGAGGGGACGCTCTGTTTTGAAGCCGCGGTTACGATTGATTGTACCGGTGATGCCATAGTATCTTTTCTTGCCGGTGCAAAAATAGAAAAAGGACGTGCTGACGGACTCATGCAGCCTGTAACCCTTGAATACACCATTGATGGCGTAGATGAGTCGAAAGGAATTATCTGCATTGGAGATGTAGACAATGTTCAATTGAATGGCGAGTGTTTTCTTGATTGGTGTAAAAAGAAAGCCGATGAGGGCAAACTTCCCCGGATGCTTGCTGCCGTGCGTTTGCATCCGTCGGTCAGACCGGGTTGCCGTCAGGTAAATACGACACAAGTCAATAGGGTGGATATAACTTCGGTAAGCTCTATTTTCGCCGCCGATCTTGAACTTAGACAACAGATACGCCTCCTGACTCAATTCTTGAAAGAAAATTTGCCGGGTTACGAAAACTGTAGAGTGATCGGAAGTGGTACAACAACCGGAGTGCGCGAAAGCCGCAGGGTGATGGGCGACTATGTGATCGATGCCGATGAGATGGCGGAAGGCTGCCGTTTTGCCGATGTGGTGGTACATAAAGCATTGTTCATTGTCGATATACATAATCCTGACGGAGCCGGACAGGCGGAACCAACCATCCAATATTGCAAACCATACGATTTGCCGTATCGTTGTTTTCTCCCGTTGGGCTTGGAAGGGCTTCTGGTGGCGGGACGGTGCATATCGGGTACTCACAGAGCTCACGCTTCATATCGTGTCATGAGTATTTGCATGGCGATGGGAGAGGCTGTTGGCATTGCCGCTGCCATGAGTGCGTCGCAGCATTGTACTCCGCGGGCTCTCGATGTAGGAGAGTTGCAGAAACGGCTTGAGTCGTTAGGCGTAGAGCTGTTCGATTAACGTAGAACATAATCATACTTTAAATTTATAGAGCATACTTATGAAAAAGATCTATTTGTCTGTCGTGTGCTTACTGATCTCTATTCCCCTTATCGCCCAGTTGTATGTAGAGCCGGAGAAAGAGGTAGAGTGCTCTGTCTTCCTGGCAAAGGAAGGACGGGGGCGGGCACAGCAAGGACTTGAAATATGGGATGATTACATATTCTCGTGCGAGGATGGAGGGCACGTGAATATCTATGATTTCAAAAGTGCCGATCCGAAACCTGTGGCAGGCTTTGAGTTGGCGTCCTCCCATCCGGACAACCATGTAAATAATGTATGCTTTGGCGTCGAGACAAAACGCGGAGCATCGTTTCCTCTCTTGTATATCACAAACGGGAAGGTAGGAAGCGAGTTGGAATGGTTGTGCTTTGTGGAGAGCATCACCCGTCGTGGAAAACGTTTTAGCAGCGAAATCGCACAGACAATTGAACTCGATGGCTCGAAGTGGGCGGAGAAAGGGTATGTCTCCATCTTTGGTGCGCCAAGCTGGCTAGTCGATCGGGAACGGGGCTTTATATGGATATTCTCGGCGCGTAAACGTACTGTGGCGAAGGTGACAAAGCATGCATGGGAAAACCAGTATGTCGCCACCAAATTCCGCATACCGTCGTTGAGTGAGGGGGCAAAGGTGCGCCTCGACGAAAATGACATTCTCGATCAGGTGGTGTTCCCCTATGAGGTATGGTTCACACAAGCGGGCTGTATGCATGATGGTAAAATCTATTTCTGCTTCGGAGTTGGGAAACAGGACGACAGCCGTCCTTCCTGCATCCGGGTGTACGATACGGATAGGCGGACGATTACTGCCCGATACAATGTGCAAGAACAGGTTATTTACGAACCGGAAGATATTGTGGTCAAAGACGGGGTTATGTATGTCAATACCAATACGAATGCGAAAAAGACGTCTGATCTTCCTTGCATATTCAAACTCTCTCTTCCGAAAGAAAAGCCGGTGACCGAAAATCCTCTCGACGAGATACGCAGGGATCCGGAACGTGCGGGCGGTGTGTATTATGTGACCGATCTTTCACATCCGGTTACGCCGGCGCCCAAAGGATATACGCCTTTCTATATAAACGGCTATTTCCGTCACGGAGCGCGTCAGATAGACGATGAGGTGACTTATCCTGCCATATACGGCGTATTGGAGAAAGCTCATGCCACAAACAACCTTACCGATTTTGGGAAAGCCCTGTACGAACGTCTTGAACCGTTCAAGAAGAATGTGTTTTACAAAGAAGGCGATCTGACACAAATCGGTTATCGTCAGACAAGGGAGATAGGCCGGAGGATGGTACAAAACTATCCGAAAGTATTTGAAGGTCATCCCTATTTGAAGACTAACGCAACGAATGTGCTTCGGGTGGCAGCCACCATGCAATCTGTAAATTCGGGCATTTTGTCGCTGCGTCCCGGGCTTGAATGGGCGGAGATAGACAACTCCCGTTCGTTCCTTACCACACTGAATCCCTACGGTAACGTATGTCCCGGCAGGAGTCCGCTTGATAAGTATATACTCGGTAAGGAAAACAGTTGGTATAAAAAATATCGTTCATATATAGATGAAAAGTTGGATGTGGATGCTTTTTTTACAAGGCTGTTTATAGATGTTACACAAGTAGAAAGTGAGTATGACAAGTACGACCTGATCCATCGTTTCTGGTTAATGGCATCGCTGATGCAATGCCTCGACCGCCAAGTGCCTATATGGGATATTTTTACAGAAGAGGAAATATTGGCTTGGGCGGAAATCGAGAACTATAAGTATTTTGCGCAGAAAGGTCCTGAACCGGTATCTCACGGGCGTAGTTGGGGACTTGCATCCCGCACGTTACGCCATTTGTTAGACGAATCTGCCGAAGATCTGGTTCGTAAGCGTCATGGCATCAATCTCAACTTCGGACACGATGGCGTTCTGATGGCTATCTTGACAAATCTGCAAGCCGGAACGTGGGCGCGGGAGGCTAGTAATTCCAAAGAAGCGTTGCAGAGTTGGAAGTACTGGGATATTCCGATGGGTGCGAACCTTCAGATGATCTTTTACCAATCGGAAGACAATCCGGACGTTTTAGTTAAGTTTATGCTGAATGAAAAAGACCTCCGGTTGCCGTTGGAAGCGGTTGAAGCATCTTATTACAAATGGAATGAGGTTTATAAATTCTATATAGAACATTGCGACAAGGTGGAAAAATCACTTGCCGAAACATTGAAATTATCGTATGAAGACTTTTAATTATAATCGTGCTGAAATAAAGGCCGGAATAGTACATTTCGGCGTTGGAAACTTCCATCGTGCACATCTCGAAGCTTACACAAATCTATTACTTGAAGATCCGTCACAGAGATGCTGGGGGGTATTCGGAGCCATGATTATGCCTACGGACGGGGTATTGTTCAACGCCCTCAAGAAAGACGACGGCATATATCAATTGACGACATGCAGCCCTTCCGGCGAACAGGATAGTATGCTGATTGGTTCGCTTGTAGAACTGGCATGGGGGGAAATAGATAGTGAGCCTATCATCGCTAAAATAGCATCGGAGGAGATAAAAATCATCTCTCTCACCATTACCGAAGGGGGATATAAGGTTGATTTTAACCAATTGCGCAGTGTGTTCTGGTATGTAGCCGAAGGACTCAAACGCCGGATGGAGAAAGATTTGCCGATTACGATTCTTTCGTGTGACAACATGCAGATGAACGGCAATGCCGCCAAATGTGCGTTTATGTCATACTTCGAAGCGAAATATCCCGAGGTGGCAGCGTGGGCGAAAAAGAAAGTGACGTTTCCGAATTCGATGGTGGATAGAATCACTCCCGTAACAAAACCGGGTAAGGTTACAGATGTGTGTTGTGAAGACTTTATACAATGGGTGATTGAAGATAATTTCATTGCAGGCCGTCCTGCATGGGAGAAGGTGGGAGTTACATTCACCCATGATGTGACCCCGTATGAAATCATGAAATTAAGTCTTCTCAATGCGTCACATACTCTTCTTTCTTATCCTGCCTATATGGAAGGATTCAGAAAGGTCGATGCTGTAATGGCAGACGAGAGGTATCGTGCGATGATAAAGCTGTTTATGAACAGGGACGTTACTCCTTATGTTCCGGTTCCCGAGGGCGTTGACCTTGAAGCGTATAAAGACCAGCTTATCGAACGATTTTCAAACAAGGCGACCAGCGATCAGGTATCACGGCTTTGCGGCGATGGTATTGCTAAGTTTGCGGTTTATGTGGTACCCATACTCAAACAGATGTTGCAGGATGGAAAGGATATTTCGATAGAGGCTTTCCTGATAGCTGTTTATTGCAAATACCTGATAGGTGCGCGCACCGAGTCCGGTGAAAATATAGCTATCTCCGAACCTCACATCACCCCGGCGGACAGGAAGTTGATTTCGGGAGGATCGCCGGCCGAGTTCTTGAAGATATCACCTTTTGTGTCATTGGGATTGGACAAATACCCTGTGTTTATGGAAAAGTATGAGCAGTTTTATGCTATGCAGGTAGCAGAAGGATTGAAGGTCTTATTACAGTAAACAACTAAAAAATACAAGGCAATGAAGAAGTTTTTCATAACGGTTGTTCTGGCGCTTTCGTGCGTATTGTCGGTTTCGGCACAAAAACAGACGGAGGCGTCAACGCTTAACCTGATAGGTAAGCCGTTTGAATCGACTCCCAATCCGTATCATAGAGTCGATACATTGGTTTATAAAGGTTTTAACAGGACGGAGAACCGACAACTCCGTTGCTCTGCCGGTATGGCTGTGTTGTTTAAAACGAACACGCGTAATATACAGATTACGACAAAGTGGGGATATGTATATTCGAGCCATTCAACCATGCCGATCTCTTATAAAGGATATGATCTTTATATCAAAAATGCAAACGGTCAATGGCAGTATGCGGCAAGCGGTTCACTGAAAGCGTATAAGGGTGAGAAAACCGAGACATTCACGCTCATTGAGAATATGGATGGTACAATGTACGAATGTATGATGTATATGCCGATGTATTCGGAGGTCATTTCTTGTAAGATAGGGATAGATGATGATGCTGTTATCGAACCGTTGAAGTCCGATTTTCGTCACAGGATAGCGGTATATGGCTCTTCGTTTACGCAGGGAGTGAGCACGGATCGATCCGGTATGAGTTATCCCATGCAATTTATGCGTAATACAGGTCTTCAAGTCGTGTCGCTCGCAACAAGCGGACGTTGCCTGATGCAGCCTTACATGCTCGACGTTCTTGCGGAAGTCAAGGCTGATGCCTTTATATTCGATACTTTTTCAAATCCTGACGCAGAACTGATAAGAGAGCGCCTGATGCCGTTTATCGATCGGCTTATAGCGGCACATCCGGCTACTCCGTTGATATTTCAGCGTACTATCTATCGTGAACGACGTTCATTCGATACAGTTCTTGATGCGAAAGAACGGGCTAAGGCGGCAAGCGTAGAGGAGTTGTTTGCAAAAATCCGCACGAATCCGAAATATAAAGACGTTTATCTGATTACGCCTGATGCTTCCGATGCGCATGAGACATCGGTCGACGGAACTCATCCAAGTAGTTATGGATATGCACTTTGGGCGAAGTCAATAGAGACTCCGGTAATAGAAATTTTAAGTAAATATGGTATAAAATGAGACAAGCGGTATTAGTAGAACCAAAACATATTGAATTTCGTGAAGTTGAGGCGCCTAAGGCGTCGGACCTGAAAGAACATCAGGTGCTTCTGAATATTAAGAGAATTGGTATTTGTGGAAGTGAGATACATTCTTATCACGGATGTCATCCGGCAACTTTTTATCCGGTAGTTCAGGGGCATGAATATTCGGCAGTGGTAGTCGCTACGGGGACGGCGGTTACGATCTGCAAGGCGGGTGACATTGTCACCGCACGTCCGCAACTTGCGTGTGGGAAGTGCAAGCCTTGTCAGCGGGGAGAGTATAATATTTGTGAAGAGCTAAGAGTGCAAGCCTTTCAGGCAAATGGAGCTGCGCAAGACTTTTTTGTGGTTGATGATGACAGGGTTGCGGTGTTGCCTGAAGGTATGTCACTTGATTATGGGGCTATGATAGAACCGGTGGCAGTGGCTGCGCATGCAACCATGCGTGGCGGGGATTTGAAAGGTAAGAATGTGGTTGTATCGGGTGCCGGAACAATTGGTAACCTCGTGGCGCAGTTCGCTAAGGCAAGAGGAGCCAAACGGGTTCTTATTACCGATGTGAGTGATTTCAGGCTTGAAATCGCTCGTAAATGTGGTATAGTAGATACGCTCAATGTAGCTAAGACGCCGCTCAAAGAAGGAGCGAAGAGGCTTTTCGGAGATGAAGATTTTCAAGCTGCGTTTGAGGTTGCCGGGGTTGAGTCAAGTATTCGTTCGCTTATGGAGTGTATTGAAAAAGGGAGTACCATCGTTGTAGTGGCGGTATTTGGCAAGAATCCGTCGCTTGATATGTTCTATTTGGGAGAGCACGAACTGAAGGTGAACGGAACGATGATGTATCGCCATGAAGATTATCTTACGGCTATCGATCAGGTAAGTTCGGGAGCTATCTGTCTCGAACCGCTTATTTCGAATCATTTCCCGTTCGAGCAGTATGACGAGGCATATAAATTTATAGATGAGAATAGTGCAACATCCATGAAAATAATTATTAAACTATAAAACCATGAAAATAATAGGTATAGGAGAAGTTGTTTGGGATTGCTTCCCGGAAGGTAAGAGACTTGGCGGAGCGCCTATCAATTTCTGTTTTTTTGCAAAGGAGTTGGGAGCAGAATCATATCCCGTTACGGCAATAGGTGAGGATGAACTCGGCGATGAAACATTTGCGGTGCTTAAAGAGACCGGACTTGATTTAGGATATATTTCCCGTAATATTTTGCCGACAGGTAAAGTGCTTGTGTCGTTGAATGAGGCCGGTGTACCGCAATATGACATTGTTGAGAATGTTGCTTGGGATGCTATCGAGTGTAGTCCTGCGACCATGAAACTGGTCAGCGATGCAGATGCTGTTTGTTGGGGCTCTTTGGCACAGCGAAGCGAAAAGTCACGTGCTGCAATCTTGAGACTCATAGATGCCGTGCCGGATACCTCTTTGAAGGTGTTTGATATTAATATCAGGCAACATTTTTATTCGACAGACTTGATTGTGGAATCCTTGCAAAAAGCAAATGTACTCAAATTGAATGAAGACGAATTGCCGTTATTGATCTCTCTTCTTTCCCTTTCGACTGATTGTGTGGAAGCTATCGCAGAACTCATTGCTCGTTTTTCGCTCAAATATGTTATATTCACACAGGGGGCAGTACGTAGTGGCATATACGATGACAGTGGGGAAATTTCATCCATAGATACACCTAAAGTCGAGGTGGCCGATACTGTAGGTGCAGGCGACTCGTTTACTGCTACCTTTGTTGTGAACATACTTAGAGGGGCGTCGGTCGCTGAATCACACCGCAAAGCGGTAGATGTATCGGCATATACTTGTACACAAAGGGGAGCTATTAATCCGTTGCCGGATAGTAAAAAGTAATATTGGGTACTTCACATAAGGAAGTTTCGTACTTGGTTTGAATGATTCTTCAAACCAAGCGTGGTGGATATGCCTTGTTCTTGTTGATTGCAGTTTAATTCCGTTAGTTAACCGCAGAATTTGCGGCTTAGCATACCTCTTTTGGCCGCATTTTATAGATAACTCCAGTTGAATAGTTATTTTTGCAGAAATAACTGATGGTATGTTTATCCATGAAATAGAAAATTGGAGTTCATTCAGATGAAACATCAAAAGTTTGTCAGGTGAAATAGCCTGGATAAATAGGGCTATAGTCTATCTCGTGGAGCGGTTGAGTACAATTGGATTTGAATAGTAATTTTTACGAAATAAAGGAACCCATGTTGAAAATATTAGTAACCTACGCCGTACAAGGCGAATTTGTAGAGATTAAATGGCCGGATATAGAACCTTACTACATTCGTACAGGCATTGGTAAAGTGAAATCAGCCTTTCATTTGGCAGAGGCAATCCGTCAGGTACAACCGGACTTGGTGCTCAATATCGGAAGTGCCGGAACAGTCAATCACCAAGTAGGAGACATCTTTGTATGCCGCAAGTTTGTAGACCGTGATATGCAGAAAATGAAAGAGTTCGGATTGGAGTGTGAGATCGATTCATCAGCTCTGCTCGAAGAAAAAGGTTATTGCACGCATTGGACGGAACATGGAATCTGCAATACAGGAGATGGCTTCCTCACCGAGTTGACCCATGTTAGCGGAGATGTTGTAGATATGGAAGCATACGCACAGGCATTTGTCTGCCGTTCAAAAGAAATCCCGTTTATTTCCGTGAAATACGTGACTGACATTATTGGCCAGAACTCCGTGAAACATTGGGAAGATAAACTTGCCGATGCACGGCAGGGACTATCACACTATTTCAATGTCTTGAAAGAAAGAATATGATAAGTGACTCCTGCGGCTATCAATCCCAGGAGAATCTTTACCCATATAAAAGGAATCAGGAAGAAGATGCAATAAAGCATCGTTCCCCACATTAATACTGTCTCTTATACACATCTCCGAGCCCACGAGACTAAGGCGAATATCGTATGCCG
>ENA-OZYK01000454-OZYK01000454.1-human-gut-metagenome-genome-assembly--contig:-NODE-454-length-12373-cov-4.112031_pt1 | contig 12373 bp, 1 predicted proteins | sample MGYA00243633_ERZ654123 | MGnify/ENA primary metagenome ERZ654123 (study PRJEB26926, sample SAMN06165067) | human gut metagenome | biome: ENVO:00009003; feature: ENVO:2100002; material: ENVO:00002003...
AGAGACAGGTACGGGGTGGCGAAGGTGTTGTCCACAATCACCGGCAGGTTGTGCTTGTGGGCGATTTCGGAGATGGCTTCGAAGTCCGGCAGGTCGGCGTTCGGGTTGCCGAAGATCTCGAAGTAAACGAGCTTGGTGTTCTCCTGGATGGCGTCCTCGAACTCCTGCGGGTTCTCGGCGGAGACGAAGGTGGTGGTGATGCCGTCGCGCGGCAGGGTGTGGCGCAGCAGGTTGAAGGTGCCACCGTAGATCCAGGTGGATGCCCCGACCCTCAAGCAGGAAGGCCAAGAGACGGTTCCTAATCCGGCGCGCGAGATTAGCCTTCGAACGCTCCAACGATTCCTTCCGTACTCGCCGGAGCCTCTCCACTCCCATCGTCTGGATGGGAGGAATCCCCCGGCTTCGGCCGAGAGGGAGGACGTCACCTTGCAGCCGATGCAAAAGAAAAGGCCGGACGGGGAATCCGCTCTCCCGCCCGGCCTTGCTACTGGCCTACCGTGGCCTTACTTCCTGTGTCGCGCGGTCTCGGTTTGGTTTCCGCGACGGCGGAACAGCATCAATCCCACTCCCAAGAGTGTGAACGCGGCCAACGCCACGATGGGCGCGGATACGCCGGTCTTGGCGAGTTGGCGAATCGTCTTCACGATGGCCGGGGTCGCCGGTGGGATGTACGAGTTGGTGAACTCGGGTCGGGTTCCGGTGACGGTGACCATGCCGGGGGTCGTAGACGGCTTGTCCCCGATGGCATCCCCCTTGGTCTTGTCGGTCGGCGTGGCGGGCATGGCGCTGGAATCCTTCGTCTTCCCGTCCGTCGGGTCGTATTCGACTTTGGCGGTCAGGTTGCCTTGCAGGTCGTCGCCCACGGTGACGGTCACGTGGTGTTCCGTCCTGTCGTAGGTGATGTTCCTCTTGCCGGTGTTCTTCTCGCGAATCACGTACCGGTGTTCGCCGCAATCGTCGATGCCGTTGTTGTCACGACCGTAGGTGAGCGGTTTGAACCGGATGTCGCCGTCCTTGTCGTTCCGTTCGGTGTCGATGACATTGCCCTTGTCGTCCACAAGTTCGAACTCGAATTCGTCGGCCTTCAGCCCGCGTCCGGTCAGGTTCTTCCTGGCCGCGAGTCCGACCATGACGTTCCCCGGCTGGTACGTGTTCTGGAAGAGGATGCTCTTTTCGCTGGCTTTGCCGTTGGAGTAGGCGACGCTGGCGGCGAGCTTGTGGCTCTTCGTGTCCTCGGTGACGGTGACGGTGACGGTGTGGACGGTCCTGTCGTAGGTGACGCCGCCCAGATTGCCGTCCTGTTCGGTCACGGTGTACGTGTACACGCCGGCCCGGTCGAACGTGAGCTTGTCGAATTCGAGGGTTCCTTCCCCTTCGCGGACGTTCGTCGCCTTGTCGGATTGCGCGTCGCGTGGAACGCGGGCGAACCGTTTGGTCTGGAGGAGGTTGCCGTCGGAATCCTTCAATTCGGCGGCGAACTCGACATCGTTCAGATCACGTCCGGTCAGGTGCTTGTCCGCCTTCACGGTCACGTCAACGGGTGTCGGCGTGTACGTGTTGTCGAAGCGGATGTCGTTGGCCTGACGGTCGGCGGTGGCCGAGAGCATGCCGCCTTGGTCGGTGACGGTGACGGTCACGTCATAGGCTTGGGTGGAATATCCGATGGTCGGGTCACGTCCGGCCTGTTCGGTGACGGTGTACACGTAGGTTCCGGGCTTGTCGTAGTCCATTCGTCCGAACGTGAAACCGGTGCCGGTGTTGGTGACGGTCTTCACGCCGTCCTTCGACCCCTCGGGCATCGGCGCGCCGTCATGCGAGGTGAGTGCGAACGTGAACTCGCCATCCTGTGGGATGCGGTTGGTCGCCGTATCCGCGTTGATGATGGTCTTCACGCCGCCAAGCGTGCAGCCGACGCCTTTCGGATTGTACGTGTTGTCGAATCGGATGCCGTTCGCGGTCTTGCCGTCCGAACGGGTGATGGTCTTATCGACGACCTTCAACCGTCCGGCATGGCCGACGTCCTTGACCGTGTAGGTGATGGTGGTGACGGTGCCGTCCTTGGTGACGCCGGGGACGGTGACGTCCCGTTCCGAAACGGTGTACACGTAGGTTCCGGGCAACGGGAACGACAGTTGGTCGAACCTGATGTTGCCCCGGGCGTCGTTGGTCTTCGTCTGGTCGGCTTCGGCCGTGACGCCGTCGGGCGCGGTCACGCGGTGGAGCGTGAACGTGAAATCATCGCCCTTGAGCTTATAGTGGTTGCCTTCGGACGCGGAGACGGCCTTCACTGCGGTCGGCGTGTCCGTGGCGGGCTGCGCCCGGTACGTGTTCGTGAATTCGGGGATGGCGGTCCCGTCGTCGTATTTCACGTCGGCGAGCAGCCGTCCCTCCCCATCGTCGGTGACGGTGACCCTCACGTGGTGTTTCGTGGTGTCGTACGTGATGCCGCCCCTGTCGCCGGGGGTTTCCCGGATGGTGTAGTCGTACGTTCCCGGCCGCGTGTAGGAGATGGCGTCGAACAGGACGTCGCCTCGCTGGTTGTTGGTCTTCGCCGTGCCGACCTGGCCGCCTGTCTTGTCCTCGACGCATTTGAACTCGTATTGTCCGGCTTGCAGTTGGATGCCTGTATGGTCGGGGTCGTTGAGGGTCTTGTGCGCACGGAATTGCACGCTGACCGGCTTCGCCTGATACGTGTTCGTGAACGTAGTCGGATAGGCCGCGTTCGTTCTGGTTTGGGCTTTCAACTGTCCGGTCAAATCGTCGGTGACGGTGATTTGCCACATTCCCATGTGGGAATCGTAGTTGACGCCGCCCGCCGACTGGCGGATTTCACGCACCGTATAGGTGAACGTCTTGGACTTGTTGCCTTTCAGCTGGCTGGCGGTGAACGTCAACGGCTGGAAGCGGACGTCACCGTTCCGGTCGGCGTTGACGGTCTGCACGGGCACGCCGACCGCCCGCTCGTTGTCGAACAGTTGGAATTGGAAGTCGGTGAGCTTCGCGTGGCTGGCGTCCGCGTTGTCGAACGTCTTGCGCGCCGTCAGGCTTACGGTCACGTCCTTCGGCGCGTACGTGTTCGTGAACTGGATGGCGTCGGATTGGACGCCGTCGCACGTCGTGTTGGCGGTGATGCGACGGGTGAACGTGGTCAAATCGTCCGTGACGGTGACGGTCAGAATCCAAGTGCGGCTGTCGTAGGTGACTCCCGCATTGTCTCCCTTGCGTTCCTTGACCTGATACCGGTAGACCCCCTCCTTGGCGAAAGCGTTGGAGTTGATCTGGAGCGTCTGCGTCCTGTTGTCGGCGAACGTGATGGTGGAGGGCACCGCGCTGGCGGGCGCGCCGTCCAACGCGGTGATGTCCGCGACGTACCTGTCCCTGTCGGTCCAAGCGCCGTTCGGACGCCCGTCCAATACTTTGACCGCTTTGAACGTGGCGGGCGTGGCGAGCATGAGCGTGCCGCTCATGCCGTGGTCCTCGTTCGGGTCCTCGTACACGGCGGACATCATCTCGTCCAACGCGGGGAACGGTTTCAGCGTGATGACGCCGGCGACCATGTCGCCGTGCGAATCGTTCTCCCGGTCGCTGTCGGAGTCGGTCGCCTCGGACGCTTCCTTCGCGTTTTTGACGGTGACGTTCTGCCCGTGCCAGGCGGTGCCGGTTTTCGGCGTGAACCTGAGCTTGAACCCGGAGCCTGCCGGAATGGAACCGATTTCGTAGTGGCCGTTCCTGTCGGTTGTGGCGGTGCAGGGTTTGCCGTCCACACTGGTGACTGTCCTGCCGTTCGCGTCCACCAGCGTGACGTTCACGTCGGGGAGGAGACGGTCGGTGTCCTCGCGTACGCCGTCATGATTGGTGTCGAACCATGCGACGCCGTTGACCTTGCGTTCCACGACCTGCGTGACCGCGTCCACCTTGTTGTCGCCGTCCGCCCACCGGTTCACGTGCATGTCAGACGCGCTGTTGCCTGTAGGCTTGATGCTCAGGCTGAAATCGTAGCGGGCGTTGGCAGGCAGGCTTGGCGAGGTGAACGCCCACGCCACCGGCTTGCTGTAGCCGTCGGGGATGGTCACCTTGCCTGTGGTCGCATTCACCGTGGCTTCGGTCCATTGTTGGACCTGTTCGCGGGTTATCTTCGTCGCGTCCACGTTGCGCCACTTCTGGTCGGTGGTGAAGTAGACTTTGACGCCGTTCATGCTCGCACCCGCACCCGCCTTGACGGTGAGTCCGGTCAGAGCGTAGTCGCCGTGATAGTTGGACTGGTTCAAGCCCCTGTAAGGCATGATGTCCACCGCGTACGGGTCGGTTTTCTCGTCCTTGGAGAAGTTACCCAGCATGTTCCTGTATCCCAATGGGCGGTTGATGTCGTTCAGCAGCGGGTCGGCGCGGGTCGCCAACGCGGACGCGCGCGTGCGGCTGACGCGTATCGTCGCGTCGGCTATCTGCGCCTTTGGAGCCAATGGGGGAGCCATGTTGCGTTTCGACTGGATGGTCGCATGGTTCGTGAACGAATCGTTGTTCCTCACGTCATGGTCGGGGTCGGACGCGTCCCCGATGGTGGTGGAATAGTGGATGACGGTCTGCGTGCCGGAGTCGGCGCGCGCCCCGTTCACCCTGATGGTCATGGTGGTGGCGCCGTCCTTGTTCACAACGATCGTCGGCGTGACGGGCGTGCCGCCGGTGACCGTGCCTTTGTCGGGCGTATGCTGCGAGTATTGGCCGCCGACCGTCATGGAACCGTCCACGTAGGTCAGGCCTTTGGGCAGCGTGTCGGTGATGATGTAGTCGGTCGTGTATTGTCCGCCGTCCGTGGTCGTGGACGTGTCGGCGGTGGCGGTGAGCTTCCAGTCCACCGCACGCTGCTCCTTGTCCAAATCGTAGACGGTTTTAGCGTTGCCGGCCTCGTTGGTCTGCTCGACCTGTTTGGCGATGTGCGGTGTTTCGCCGGCCACGTACAGGCTGTCGCCTTTCAGGGTGTCGGCGGTGTCGCCGCCCTGATAGACGCCGTTTTCGTCGAACGTGGCGGGCCGGTACGTGTCGCCGCTGTAGGTCAGGTCGGGTTTCACGCCGTTCGCGTATTCGGGCAGGCGGGTGGTGAGATTGTCGGACCATTGCTGCCATTGCGTGTCCGGCGCGTCCACGTTCAGGTTCGCGGTCCGGGCGAGGGTCTTGCGCGTCCAGTAGGCGGTGTCGGCGACGATGGGCGTGACCGTGCCGATTCTCGCGGTGTCGAGGATGCGGGCGGGCAGGGAGACGATGGGCGTGAATGTTCGGTTGAAGCTCGTGCCGGTCGGGTCCACCGTGTTGTGGTCTTCGAACAGCATGCCGACTATCTTGCCATGCCGTTTCGCCTCGTTGAGGGTCGGATAGTAGTCGAGGCCGCTGATTTTCGTGTCGCGCTGCTCCCTGTAGTCCTTCCAGTTGGTGCCGTCTTTTTTGACGGCGTACCAGTAGGGGATTGCGTTCCTCCGTTTGGCTGCCCTCATGCCCCACGTGAAGACGTTCATGGGGATGGTCGGCTGCGTGTCGGGATGGTCGTCCACCGGTTCGATGCTGTTCGGGTCGAGTTTGACCAAACCCATGCCCATCACTTCGGCGTCGCCTTCGGACTGGATGATGATGTTGTGGCCTATTTGGAGGCGTAGTTTCGACCCCTGTATGAGACTGTCTGACCCGTTGCCGTAGTCGGGTTGCGTCCAGTCGCAGCTCGTGCCCGCATCGTTCCATGAGCCTTCGTTGTTCCAGCACGTGTATCGGATGCGCGTACTGTACGTGCCCGGTATGCGGACGGTCATGGCCGAACCCGCATGGTCGTCACCGGTGGAGGCCTGATTCGAATTGTCTTCCGCCGTGGCGAGACGGTCTCCGCTGACGCCGGTGGCCGTCAATCCCATGTCGTCCATGGTGATGTTGGCCGTCTGGTCCACGTTCCCGTAATATTGCGCCACGGTCCGGCCGTCACGGCTGGTGGGTGTGATGAACTGCAACACGTCCGTGTGGATGGCTCCGACCTGCATGGTGGAGCAGTCCGACGTCATGTAATCCGTGCTGCATTTATTCTGTGTGCCGTTGAATTTATTGTGGATGGGGAGGACGGACGTGTCGTACCCGTCGAACGAGACGGTCACGTCCGTGCCCTGCTCGCCGGTCGTGGTCGTGACCGTCGTATCGCCACGCGCCACCCTGTCATATCCGTCGGCACGGTCGGCGACGCCCGGAGCCCTATACTGTAGATCGCCCATCCATGCGAACGTCCGACCATACTTCGAATCCATGTTGTCGATATGCCCGTAATCGTAGAGCAACGGCTGCCAACGGCGTTCCATCGGATGCTTCGTCCCGGTCTTCGTATCATCCGAATACTGGTTGGACAGGTGAATCTTATAGGTGATCCTGCCGGACGGAGCCTCCAACCCCTTCAACCCCTTCGTCCGGTCGGGCCAACGCATCTCCGTGACCAATGCGACGCCCAAACCCAAGCCGGTCACCTTGCCCTCCGTCCTGTTGGGCGCGTTCGCCGCACCCGAGGAGAAGTCGAACACGCCCCTGTCCACGTTGCCGTAATCGACCATGCGCACGTTCAGGCTGAGTTTCGCGCTGACGGTCACATCCTTCGGCGTGTCCACGGCCCGTTTGTGCGTGCCCGTGTTCGTCGGGTTCGAGGCGTCCCATGCGGTCCACGCCTTGACGGTCGGATGGAACCGGTAGCCGTGGGGCGCGCCCTTGACGGCGACCGACAGGCCGATGGAACCGGTGCCGGGGTTCACGGTCGGCGACTGGCTGGTCGGCTCCAACAGACGGTAGCAGGTGTACACCTGCGTGACGGTCCCGTCGATGGTTTCCGTGGTGAGTTTCGGCTCGTAGCCGGGCGTATGGTCCACCCAGCCCATCTTCTCCGCGTCGAACGTGACCCTGTCCTGCGGGTAGGGCAGTTCGAACCGGAAGCCGACGCGCGTGCGCCGATAATAATCCATGGTCGAGTCGGGGGTGAGCGTGTACTCGTAGTCGTAGGTCACCGTATCGTAGGAGCGGACGATGTCGTTGTTCTCGTCCTTGTCGTCGCCGCGTTCATTGTCCTTGTCGAACGGCGCGGTGCCGGTGATGCGGTCGGTGAGCCTGAGCCTGCTCACGGCGGCGCTGTCCGTGTCGAGCATGTCGTGGATGGTCACGTCCGGCGCGGCCTGACCCGCATCCGCCTGCGGAGCGGATTGCGCGGGCGCACCGGTGCCGGATTGTTTGTCCGCCCCGGTTCCGGCCTCGTCGCCGGAACCGGCGTCGGGTTTCGTCGCGGCCTCGTCGCCGCCTGTGGTCGTCTTCACGTCAGGTTCGGCTTGGATTCGCGTGGACGTGCCCATGGTCGTATCGTCCGCATACGCGGCGGAAACGGCCGACGCGCCTGAACCGAACAGCATCGCGGACGCGAGTATGAGCGCGGCGACCTTTCTCAGACCGGGTTTCATCGTCTTTCGGTTCCTTTCGGGGATGTGCCGTGAATGAATACGGCTGTTCCAATGGTGTGGGGGATGGGTCCCAAGTACGGTTTGCAGGAGAGTTCCCGGCTCACGCCGTCCGACCGTCTCCGGTCGGGTGACGGTCGGACGGCGGGGATGGAGCCAGTGTCAGGCCGGCCAGCATGCTCGCGGCCGCGCAGGCCATTGCCGTCACGATCTTGTTGTTCCTCATGAGAGTGATCGATGTCGTTGCATGGATGAGGGGCCGGCGTCCCGGTCGGGATGCCGGCCCCGGGAAGGGGCCCTTCCACGCGGCGACGCGCATGGGACGGGCCCCGTCGGGTCAGGCGGCGTGGCGCGGCATGAGGGCCGCGTCCTTGTCGTCATGCGCCGACTTGCGGCGGCGGACCATCACGACGGCGGTGCCGAGGCCGGCCATGAGCAGCGCGCCCACGCCGAGCGGCAGGATCGCGGAACCGGTCTCGCCCAGCAGCGAACGGCGGCCGTTCCAGTCGTCGGTGTTGGACTCGACGGGCGTGTCCTCGCACAGCGTGCGATCGCCGACGGTCACCTGCCTGGGACCGTCGCCGGCCTCGCCGCCTGTGGACGGCTTGCCGGAGGCGTCGCCGAACGGGTCCTTGTCCACCACGGGGCATTCGACCAACGGGGTGCCGGTGACCTTGGCGCGGTCGGTGTGCGTGGCCTGGGTGAAACCGGTCAGGGTTCCCTCCACGTCGACGCTCTGGCCGGGCTTGAGGATCAGGCTGTCCCAGCCTTCCGGGTACTTCAGGTCGGTGACGGTGCCGTCGCCGACGATGGTGTGGTCCTCAAGCTTCAGGTCGCTCGCCTTGAACCAGGCACCGTGGCCGGAATCGTCCTTGCTGGTGTTGGTGATCGTGAACACGATCACGTCGCCGTCCCTCGCGCCGTCGAGCGCGTCCTTGGAGTCGTCGCGGTCGCCCTTCGGGAAGCCGCTCCTCCTGTCCCACTTCTCGAGCTTGATGCCCGGGGTCAGGTCAGGGGTGCGGGTCCACACGATGTTGCTGGTCAGGTCCTTGCCGTTCACGTGCTCGGTGAACACGTTCTCGTGGCGGTCGGTGACCTTCACGCGCGTGACCTGCACGTAGGCGCGCCAGCCCTGCTCGTGCGCGTCGTCCGCGGACACGAGGTCCAGGTACGCCTGGGTGGCCTGGATGTCCACGAGGCCGGTGGAGGGGTCGATGTTCGCGGCGAACATGTCGCCGCCGAGCCTCGAGCTGTCGAAGCCGCTGCCGGCGATCCTCTCGCCCTTCCTGGCGATGGCCTCGCCGCCCCGGTACAGGTCGCGGGCCGCGTACACGGCCCACTGGCCGGTCGCCTTGTCATACGCCGGGTCGAGCCGGTCGGTGATGCCCCAGTTCGCGATCTTCTGGTAGGCGCGGTCCGCGGGCAGGGTCGAGCTGTCGAGCTGGTAGAGGAACGTGTGGTTCAGATACACGCTCTTGCCGTCGATGCTGTCGCCGCCGACCTGCACGCTCACGTCCTTCTTCGGGTTGATCTCCTTCAGCGGGTTGGTGACGGTGTTGGTCTTGTCGCGCCTGTCGTTCGTGACCTGCGTGGCGGTGTTCTCCACCGTGTGGCCGTCCTTGACCTTGGTGACGGTCATCGGCATGACCACCTGGTAGGTGTGGCCCAGCAGCGACTGGTCGATGCTCGGGTCCTTCAGCGGGTCGTAATCCTTGTCGGTCTTCTCGCTGTACGCCTTCAGGTCGCCGGGCTGCGGGTCGCCGGGCACGGTCTCGCCGGTCGCGGGGATCTGGGTGTCCACGGTCCTGGCGAAGGCGTAGAGCACCCCGTCCTTGTCCTGGATGTTGAACTCGCCGGTGCGGTCCCTGCCGGTCTCGTCAAGGATCTCCACGTGCTTCGCGTCGAGGGTCAGGTACTCCTGGTCGTAGTCGTCCACCATGCCCAAGCGCCATACCTTGTAGGCGGTGTCGGTGAGCCTGGAGGCGTCGATGTTGACGCGGTAGTACACCTTGTCGCCCAGCAGAGCGGTCTTGCCGTCGATGTTGATGGTCGGGTCCTTCTGCGTGTCCTGCTTGGAGGGCTTGATGACCGGCGGCTCGTTCTCGACCTTGTTGGACGGGGTGACGCCGTTGTTGACGGTCAGCGCGGCCTTGTTGCCGACGGTCTTGTCGGTGGGCGCGTCCTCGTTCACCTTGGCCTCGAAGCGCAGCAGCACGCGCGGGTTGGAGCCGGCCTTCCAGTTGGCGGCAACCCAGTCCCTGGCGAACGTGGCCTCGAACGAGTGGGCCTTCTCGTCCCACTGCACCTTGTAGGCGCTCTTCGGGATGATGCCGCCGGTTCCCAGGTCGGTGATCTCCAGGGTCTGCTTGTTCGCGGTGGTGTACTCGGAATAGGTGTCGCTCAGCTTGATGGCGGTCACCGAATATGCCTGGTCCGCAGGGATCCGCGGGTCCACGCGCACGGTGTATTCCACGGTCTGGCCGGGGAACACGGTCTTGGTGTCGATGCTGGACTGGTCGCCGCCCTGGGAGGATTCGGCGATGACCTGCTTGTGGATCGGGGGCACGGTCACGCAGATCTTCGGCGTGTTGGTGTCCACCGTGCTGCCGCCGACCGTCTGGCCGCCCTTGTTGTCAAGGTCGCTGCCCTTCGGGTCAACGCACGTGTTGAGCTCGTCGCCCTCCGCCTTGCCGTAGGATTCGAGCAGCTTCACGGTGTCGAAGTTCACGTCGAACGGGATCACGACGCTGATCTGCTTCGCGGTCTTCAGGTCCTTCTGCGCGGCCTCGTAGGAGTCCTTCGCGCTGACCGTGACCTTGGTGCCCTCGGCGGTGATGTCGAACTGGTCGGTCACGTCCCTGCCGGTCTTGTTCAGGTCGTTGACGCCGGCGTTGGCCTCGTCGGTGGTGTCCTGCTCGTAGACCTTGATGTTGGAGGTGTCCTTCAGGTCGAGGATGCTATCGACGTTGGCGAAGTCGTCGGTCCACGCGATCTCGGGCACGCGGCCCAATCCGGTGGGCAGGGTGCCGGAGATGACCGCCGCCACCTCGTCGCCGAGACGGTAGTACTTGTCGTCGCCGCCCACCTTGTCGCTCTTGGTCGGATCGACGGTCAGCTGCCACTTGCCGTCAGCCTTCATGGCCCACGCCTTGTTGGGGTTGGGCGTCCACACGAACACCGGCGGCTCGTTGGTCGGTCGGGTCTCGTTGTTCCACTTCTCGTACGCCTTGTTGGTCAATTGGATCTTCTTGCCCTCGGTGGCACCCTTTTTGATGGTGCCCGTCAGGTAGAACCTGACCTTGCTCGCGCTGTTCCTGAACATCGTCTTCGCGATGTAGGCGGACTTCGCGGTGGCGGTCGCGGTCCCGGCCTTCCGGTCGATCGCGATGGTGAAGTTCGCGGTCTCGTCCTTGCCGTCCACGAACACCTTGCCGGACTTCCAGTCGATCCACTGGTTCGAACCGGTCAGATCATCGGTGATGGAATAGGATGCCAGCGGGTTGAGCAGGTGCGCGGGGATGCTGCCGTTGACGACCACGCCCACCTGGTCGCCCACGAGGAACGTCTTCTGATCGACGCCCTGCTGGTTGGTCCATTGCTTGTCCTCGGCCACGAGAGCGCCGGACTCGTCCAGCACCCACACCTTGTCCGGGGTCGGCGTGACCTTGCCCACGCTGTCGCTGTTGCCGGTCTGGCAGTCGGCCAGGCTGCCGGTGCCGTTGTCTCCGTTCCAGCACGCCACGGAACCGTCGTTGATCTCGTAGTCGCCGCCGGTGGGCTTGGCCGACTGTGGCACGTTCAGCGTGTAGAGGCCGGAATGCGGGGCGGTGGCGTGCGCCTTGACCACGCGCTTGCCATCGATGGAATCGTCGATGGAAATGTCCGCCGGCACGATGTTGCCGTTCGCGTCGGTCACGGTCACCTTGCTCACGTCGTCCTTGTCGGTGCCGCCGATCACCACGTCCCTGGTGTCGATCGTGTCGTAGATCCAGAACTTGCCGGAGGCGTTGGAATGCGCCTTGATGTGCGCCGTGTACAGCGAGCCGGACGCGATGGAGTCGTTGCCGTCCCGCACCGTGTCGCCGGCCCCGTTGGTCAGCCATTTCTCGGGCGGGGTGGTGGTCTTCTCGCCGGACTCCTTGCCGTCGTTCTCTCCCTTGTGGGAGACCGCCTCGGCCATGTCGCCCTGCTTCGCCACGTCAACGTCCCACCAGCGCTTGCCCGCAGGCCACGACTCCCACGAGGCGTCCATGTCCTTGAAGGACGCGCTCACTGTGGCGCTGCCCTTGTTGGATGCGGTGAACTGCTTCGCCACCGTCTTCTCGGTGCCGTCGATGCCACGCCAGTGCAGGGTCGCGGTGCCGTTCACGTTCTCGGTCTTCGACCCGTCGCTGGACAGGGTGATCGTGTCCGAAGCATCCTTGGTGTCGCCCGCCTGGCCCGACATCTCCGCAGCCTGCGTGCTCACGCTCAGATGATAGGTCGGCGGCTTCGGCTGGTACTTGTCCAGCACGATGATGATCAGATTCGGCGTCGCGCCGGCCGCAGCCACGTTCGAATACGCGATCTTGTCCACGCTGTTCGACGGATCATCATCAAACGGAGTGGAAGTACCATACTCCTGCGTACCTGCGTAGTAATACTTATACGGTTTGATCTGCTTGTCCCAGGACGAGTACCATTCGGACGCCGAATAGCCGCCGGACCCGTTGTACACCCATCTGCCGCCCTGCTGGCCGGCGACCGAGCCCACGCCCACGACACGGCAGTCGCCGTCGCCCTCGCCCGGATGACGCTGACGGAACCCGGCCACGCACTTCGACAGCGCGCCCCGCAACGTATCGCGGATCGCCGCCGGCCCGTCGTACACGCCGTCGTTCACCACACTCACGCCGGCACGCTTGTACGCGGCCTCC
>ENA-OZYK01000457-OZYK01000457.1-human-gut-metagenome-genome-assembly--contig:-NODE-457-length-12321-cov-4.099625_pt1 | contig 12321 bp, 7 predicted proteins | sample MGYA00243633_ERZ654123 | MGnify/ENA primary metagenome ERZ654123 (study PRJEB26926, sample SAMN06165067) | human gut metagenome | biome: ENVO:00009003; feature: ENVO:2100002; material: ENVO:00002003...
CCCGCCGGAGGGCGCCGCCGATGCCGACCCGGAGACCGGCCTGATCCCTCTGGGGGATATGGTGATCTCACTGGAGCGGGCCCGCGCCCAGGGAGAGGAGTACGGCCACGGGACTGAGCGGGAGGTGGCCTATCTGGCCGTTCACTCCGTGCTCCATCTGCTGGGCTACGACCACATGGACGACGGCCCCGAGAAGGCCCGGATGCGGGAGCGGGAGGAGACCATCCTGGGCGCTCTGGGCATATCCCGGAGGCAGATGTGATGAGGCCCGGCGCGTCCCATACCCGGCGGGAACTCCAATTCTATCCGGGAAACTTTGCGAAGCTGGATAGGGAGCCGTGAGGGGGCGGCGGGCACCGGCGCAGCTTGGAGCCTTACACTGTAAATAGCGGAAATCACCTCAAACCGCACAAAGAAAGTTGAGGATCATCTGAAATGAATCTTACGAAATCCGGCATGATCTCCATTGTGGGCCGCCCCAATGTGGGAAAGTCCACCCTGACCAACGCCCTGGTGGGTGAAAAGATCGCCATCGTCACCAACAAGCCCCAGACCACGCGCAACCGCATCTGCGCGGTTCTCAACCGGGGCGAGTGCCAGTATGTCTTTATGGATACCCCCGGCCTCCACAAGGCCCGGACCCGTCTGGGAGAATATATGGTGGGCGTGGTGAAGGAGAGCGTGGCAGATGTGGACGCCGTTATGCTGCTGATAGAGCCCATCCCCCATGTGGGCGGCCCGGAGGCGGAGCTCATCGCCCGCATCCGGGCGCTGGGCAGTCACGGTTGGTTCACCAAATATGACAGCCGGCTGGTCGGAATGAATTCGCGGCTCGACACGTTGCAGGCCGCCGTACTGCGGGTCAAGCTGCCGCACCTCGACACATGGATCGCCGCCCGCCGGAGCGTGGCAGCGCGCTACACGGAGCGTTTGGGCGGTCTGACGCCGGTCGTGACCCCGGCCGAGACGCCCTATGCCACCCACGTCTACCACCAGTACACCGTCAAGGTGCCTCCGGCCTGCCGCGACGGACTTCGGGCCGCACTCGCCAAGGAGGGCATACCCTCCATGGTCTATTATCCCGGAACCCTGTACGAACAGCCCGCATACCGCGACGCCTGCATCTGCGATCCCGCGATGCGCCATGCCGCGACGCTGCCGGCGGCGGTGCTGTCGCTTCCGATGGACAGCGAACTGACCGACGCCGAGGTGGAGCGTGTGGCGGATGCCGTATGCCGCTATTTTGCCGATAACGAAAGCAGATACCATGAGTGAAACGTTCATCCACCCCTCTTCGTTCGTAGACGACGGGGCGGTCATAGGGCCGGGTTGCAGGATCTGGCATTTCTCGCATATAATGGCCGGGGCCCGCTTGGAACGGGATTAAAAAACTGTAACGATTCGATTTATCGGGTCGTTACAACTTTTATATAGGAAAATAGGTAACGCGAAGGTAACGATTTATTTTCAGCTTATTGCGTCTAAATGCCGCATTTCAAATAACCTACTGCAAGCTACGAAAAATTTTCCGATCGAGCAAATTTGCTAAAAACAATAGCGTTTTTGCGGTTCAGTACGACATGCTTATACTTATCGGAATCATTTATCTAGATGTTGATCATCCATGTGAACCCTTCTACAAACAGATCCAAAGAAGTCTGCGAACCGTCAAGACATCGTCCGGCACCGAGTTCCTGCATCGGAACTGCTATCTCCCATAAGATCTGTAGGTGTAAATTGCTTTGCCCAATAAATCGGAGATTTCGGAATTGCGATTTTCTTCCGCAGTCCATGACTACAGGATGGTTTACTTTCAACCAGACCATTTTCATCTCGAATTCCCTCAATGCAATGACAGTCCATAGTAGCGATTTCATTCCTGGAATCACTTTACTGATTCATCTCGGATATTCATCAGACGTCGTCTTACTTTTGCCAACGTATGAAGTGTATTTTTTCAGATCGGAGCAGCGGCTAAATATAGTTGATATAACGTTTGAAATAAAAAGTCTGGAATGGAAATACTTTTACATCGGAAGATATTTTCGAGGCTATAAAATTGGAAGATCTGCGTCGTATTATTGGTAACACAAGCAGGAAATTAACTTGGACATCAATTAGCCGATTTACTCAATATATTGAATCATGGCTGTATCATTATCGGAGGCAAATTGCGCCTTATCATTTTCTACAGCCTGAAAAACTTGCTGTCTATAATATTCACTCCGGTTGATGACCCAATATTTTTCTATTGTTTCATTTCAGTCAGGTGCTAAGCCGGAGTTATTGGGATATGTGACAATATGGAATAAAATCCAGATAATGAGGCAATTTAGAGAGTGCGCATTCGACATAAATGCCAGCCCCCCTAAAAAAGTTGAATGAAGATGTAACCACCAGTTTATCTTCAACCTGCTACGCTCAGATTTTATAGTGCTCCATGGAAATATGATGAGTATCCTCCTCTGTTTTTGCTACGGCCTATGTTATATTATTCACGACGGAATGAAATCCTACATGAGAATAATGTATCCAACTTCTTTAGCTGTGTCTTGCGGACTTTTATTCCAAAGTATGGGAAAATAGGAGTTGCAAACTTTTATTGTTGCAACTCCCATCTGATATCGATTTTTTAGAAGGACTCTTTCAACGCTGTTCAGCCATTTCAATCTGTCGTGGAATCTCGATGTGATCGCATTGGTCGAATACGAAATGGAGCTTCGGATCGAATGTCGCAGGATAGTCTGACGTTCGCACGATGCGATTGCTCGCAGAGAATTGGAATCCGTCTACGCAATACAGATTAACAATGCGGGGATCGAATACTCGGAACAGATTTCCATCGACCTGAATATTGCGGTGATAACGACTTGTCTGCCGCTGGGAAATTCCGCTGCCGACAGCAATGCAGGCACTTCCCCATCCCCGGCTTCCATAATTGCCGTTTGCGAAGATGTTGTTGCGAATTGTTACGTCACGGACACCGGATTGTTCGAACCAGAAGTTACCGTCGCCCTCAAAGAGGATCGAGGCTCCGGCGATATGGAAATAGTTGTTTTCGATGATAACCCGTCCGCGGGAACCAATCAGCAAACCGCGGGCGCGGTTTCCCGACATCCGGCAACCGCTGATGTGAACATCGGGACCGGGTTCGTCGGCTGCAATCAGATGGCCGGGACGAATGTTCTCGGGTAAGGGTTCAGTGAAGGTTACCGCAGAATACTCCTTGTTGAACCGTTCGACCTTAGCAACAATCCGCCGGGCATAGGCTTCAAGCGTGTGGTTGTCGACAATTTCCACCGCCATCCCCGGGACGAGGAAATCTGTGCCGTATTGCCCGCTGTGTCCCCAGCGAACCCAAATCCGCTCCCGATCGAAAATCGTATCGACGGGCATATATAGTCCATGAATATTGGAGGCATCATCCTTCTGATTTTCGAACGTACAGTCAATTAGACGGATCTGTCCCCCGCAATTGGAGAAATGCGTGGCGTCGGCCGTGATGCTGATCATGCGTTTTTTGCCGGGAGCCGGAACAACTTCCATCCGTTCAATTCCGATGTCGCGGCTGCGTTGTGCGATGACCCCCATCCCTCCGCAGTGATGGAGCTTCACGTCGAGGATTGCAATACCCTGCGAATCGGAAACGGTGATCCCGGGATTGAGCCGTCGGGCGGCCCCGAAGACCATCGTATTCCCGATCGCGGCCTTCAAATCACTGCGGAAAATCCGAATCCATCCGTTAGGACGCCGTTCAGCAGGAATGGTATGGGCCGGGAGCCAGTAGTCGTCGACGTGGAAAGCCGGTTCGCATCGTTGGGTATCGAACTCCAACAAACTGGAATAGGGGTAGACACGACCTTCGTCATCGAGGAAACGCAAGCATCCGTCCGTCAGATCGCATCGGTATTTGTCCGGGAACTCCAAATCGAGCCATCCGTTTCCGGCCGCCCGTACGGTACCTTCGGAGTGAAACGTGCGGGTAAAGTCGATCGAAAGATTGCGGATCGTGATGTTGCGGCAACGTTCGAGGTTGAACGGTGAAACGAAACCTGTGAAAAGGAGTTTCGTGTCAGCACCTTCAATGGTGAAATCTTGCAGGCCGACCAAATCAAAGGCAATCCGTTTCAAACCTTCGTCGTTGTTGCTGATGAACTGGTACTTTTCGACCGCCAGATCGGGTCGTATCCGGAGTTCTCCACCCGGAAGAATAAGCCGTGCGGCCCGGATCCGGGCACAATGGGACAAGGCGGCCCGAATGGCCGGTCCTGCGTCGGTTTGTGCAGTCAGGTCGTCAAGGAAATCATTCAAGTAGACATCGCCACCGGATGTCGGGGCCTGACAGGCTGCAAAGAGCCCGACAGCAAACAGCAACAGGGTGTGAAGCAGTTTTTTCATCAGGATATTGTAAATTATGGAAGTTTGATACGCAGGGACGCTCCCTGTCGAAGCCGGAAAGCTCGGGGATTGCATCCCGAAATCGCAAGCGTGACTCGCAGAAACCCGTCCGGCTGTTTCTCGATGACAAGGTCGAAGTTGTTTTCAAAGGCCCGAATGTGCCGCAACGCCATGCGATTCCATCCGGAAGGCATTGAAGGGGTAAGATCGAAGCTCCTGAACCCGGTGGGGCGAATCCCGAACAATCCCTCGGTGATAACGCGGCAGAAAAGCCCGCTTTCGGCGGCCAAGTGGCGTTGAGAGCCCTCGGGCCATGCTTCGATCGGATAGGGAACATGATCGCCCAGGAGTCTGCGCCGGGCATAATGACTGAGGAATTCCGTTGCACGGTCGGCCTGCCCGGCGATGTAGATTCCCCGCAGAGCATAAAGGGTCGAACGGTCCCAGAAGGTCGAACTGCCCTGTTCGGTGAGGAGGCCGTTTTCGGTCATCAGCTCTTTTCCGAGCAGCGCCCGAACAGTCCCTTCGCTGCGGTTTTGCAACCCGGCGATCAACGGCATGCATATCCACGAGCGGAGTTTCGTACAGCCATCGAAATAGCGGTAAGTTTCGTATCCGGCAACCGTGGCGCCGAAATGGCATTCAATCGCCTCAGCGAGCTCCGAAGTCTGCCGTTTGTAAACTCGCAGCGTTTCACGCGGACATCCGAGCTCCTGTCCGAGATAGACGGCCGACCGCAAGGCATCATAATAGAGTGTCGATGTACAGAGATTGGCCTTGCCGGCAGGGAATCGGCCCTCCAATTCATCGGTATCGGAAGCGACGACCCCTTCGGGAGTGAGTTTGCGCCGGCAGTATTCGAGACACCATTCCACCAAAGGCCACAGCTCTTCGGCTTCGTTCCGTTCCCCGCGGGCCAAGGCGTAGCGCGCAGCGCCGTATGCGATCATCGCGGCATCGCCTCGATCGCCGGCCCCGTTCCAGATGTCGTCGCCCTCGGCGATGATCGAACTAGGAATAGGCCGGTATTCAGCATTCATGAAACGGGCGAAGTGGCGGAATGCGTTGAGTGCCGATCGATTCCCGATGTCGTATCCGAGCATTGGGAAAAAAGGGTTGACGTATTCGGCCTGATCGTTGGCCCAAATAGCCGCGTAGTAACATTCGCCGCCCGGAGCATGCATGTAGCCGCCGCGGGTCTTGATAATGCTTTCGGCAGCCCGGATCTTGGCAAAGCGGAATTCCGTGTCGACTACCGGATCCGGGGTCTCCAGGACCAGTTTGTCCGAGATTGCAGACACGAACTCCCTACGAGAGCGGAGTTCGGCTCCGACATCTGCGGGCGGAAGTGTCTCTCCGACTCGACAAGCCCGGAAGAGGGCATCCACCACGGTCGAATCTCCGGGCTGCAGTATGCGGATTCCGGCATCGAGCAATTCGGCCCGAATGACGTAGCCGCCCGTAATGCCTCGCTCCGAAGGGGTCGTCACGATTTGCGAAAACTCTGGGATGGAAATCTCCAGCGTTTGCGAACCGATGTTGCGGATAAGATACCGTTCACAGAGGGCGGGTTGTGTCGGCGAAGGAAAGATCGTGCGCTCCATGGCCAAGACCGGAGCCGGATGCTCCACCTCCTCGTATCCGGCCCCCACGGCATTAAAACTCCATTGACTAAAGACCCGGACCGTACCGTCTATGACGATCTTTTCGACCCGTTCGAACTGCAGGGCCGAAGCATTGAAACCCGAGGCGGAGGTATTTACGGCCAACAGCGAGGGAATATCCGTGGCCACGCGGCACATCAGACTGGCATGCGTATCATTGGGACGGACACGTAACAGCGGGAAGATCAGCGAACGTTCGACGCGAAAGGCTCCTCGGTCATCCACAACCCAGCGGAGAACCGTCGAGATCTGCTCGCCGGTCATTTCGAGATGATCCCTGTGGGGCGTATCGTTTCCGGGTCTCCAGGCGATGCCTCCGTCCGGATCAATCTGCCAGCGTTGTCCTGCAACAGGAAGTCCGAGCCCGGTGCAAAAAAGAAGGAACAGCAGTTTTTTCATTGTCATTTCATTGTTCAAGGATGGCGGGGCATTCGAACCAGTGCTCCACGAATGTGCGGACGCGCTGCGCATATATCTGCGGATCGTGGAGATAGGCGGCACCATGATCGACGCCGGAAAGTATCCAGAGTTCCTTGTCTCCGATTTTCGCTTCGTACAGCCGGTGAACCATTTCCACAGGGACGACCGAGTCCTTGTCGCCGTGAATGAACAACATAGGCAACCTGCATCGGTGCACGGCATCGAGCGGAGAAGCCTTTGCGAAACTCCATCCGTAGAGGATCCGGCACCAAAGGTCCGATAGATGGAAGAGCGGAAAGAGCGGCAGTCGGCACTGCTTCTCCCAAGAATCGGCAAAGATATCCCGGGTTGAAGTGTAGCCACAATCCTCCACGGCACAGCGGACACATGCGGGCAGCGACTCTTCGGCAGCGGCGATCATCGTAGTGGCGGCACCCATCGAAACGCCGTACAGGACGATCTGCGTATTGCCGCCGAAAAGCGAATCTGCCGTTCGGATCCAGTCCACCACTTCCGTTCGTTCAGTCCACCCCATGCTGATGGCCGAAGGTTCGCTTTGCCCATGACCGCGCAGATCGGGAATCAGAACATTGAATCCGAAATCATGGTTGAAGAGATAGCCGATCATGAGCATGGTTTCCGCCGAACCCTGATAGCCATGAAAGAGCACGGCGGTCTTTTCGGTAGGCTCCGGAGCCCATAGCCACCGGGCATGGAGTCGCTCTCCGTCGGCATTCAACCGTACGATATCATGCAGCAATCCGTTGCTGCGGATGCTGTCGAGCCATTCTGTGGTATGAGGATATTGCCGGGTGAGCCAGCTGAGATCGGTCAGGCGGGGCGGATGGAGTGTCCTGTAACAGAGTACGAAACTCCAGCACAATGCCCCGATGACAAGCAGCCCGAAGATTGCGCTCAGTGCAGCAATGATTTTCTTATTTCGCTTTTTCATGACAGATATTATTTGGGTTCATATGGATCAGTTCGAAATCGGGTTTGCCGTAGCCGATAAACCGGTTCTCGGCGATGCGCACATTTCGACACCCCTCAAGGCAGAATGATTGGCGTTGTGCGGCTGTGGCGGGGAAATCGCATGTTTGTTCGACACAGTTTGCCACGAACTGCAGTCCCTCAACCGATCGGGCGTGGAGCAGCGGACGGTCATAAGTGAGAATGCGGTTGTTGCAGATCCGGATATTGCGATGATAGACCGGGCTGCTTTCGTCTGCCGGACGGAAAGAGGGAGTGATGCTGATGAGGGCTTCGCCCCAGCCGGATCCGCCGTTGTTCGAAGCCGAAGTGCCGCAGTTCTCGAAAAGGTTGTCATGGATATCCATGTCGCACACGGCGCCCGATTCGAACCAGTAGTCGGTATCTCCTTCGATGAGAATTGCCGTTCCGGCCGTCATGAAGCGGTTGTTATGTACGACAACCTTTCCGGGAGTGGTGAGCAAGATGCCGCGGGCGCGGTTGGCTCGCCCGAAGTAGCAATCGTGAATCGATACGTTGGCATACCACGAGGCGTTTTCGATAAAATCGTCTTCCCTGAATGTTTTATCGAGCGGCTCACGCAAGGCGACAACAAGCCGCTTGCTGCTTTTCCTGACAATGCGTTCAATGCGGTTCCGGGCCCCCCGAGATCCGGTCGTTCGTACAATCGGCCAGATCTCATCATCGGCTTTGAACACCCGTTCTGCCGGGAACCGGACTCCGAACAACTCAATCTGTTTCCGGTCTTTCGAAACAGCGACTATCCGGGCATAGATGCCGTGTATGTTCAAGGCATCGTCACCCTGTCCGTTGCAGTTGCAGCCGTCAAGTTCGATCAATCCGCGGCAGTTGGTAAAGTGGAACGCATCGGCAGCACAGCTGAACCGACGCTTTTCGGAACGATTGACGACCGTACAAACCGCCTTGAGCAGGATGTTCTCGCTGCGGAGTCCGTAAACGCCCATTCCGGGAGAATGGCGCAGGTCGATTTTTTCGAAGCAGACATTCCTGCAGTTCACCACCGTCATAGCGTTGGACAAATACCGCCCATGGTAAAGAGCGAGTTCCGTACCGATCGGCAGGGGACGGTCGACCGTCCCGAAGAAGCGGACCGTGTCCGGAGCGATTTCACGGGCTTCGCCGCGGAAGACTGCATTGCGGTCCGAGAGAGGACAGTCCCGGGTACCGTAAAGCACCGCACCGCTTTGCGGATCGTAAGCCGTAGAATAACTTTCGGGATCGATTTCACGCTCCCAAGTCTCATCCGTAAAGCGGATCCGCCCCTTTTCGATGTGGTAGGGATAACGTTTCCGATCGATAGCCAGGTCAACATGGCCGTCCCCAAGAGCAACGATCGAAGCCTGTGTGATATAGGGGCGTTCCCAGTCGAGCGAGAAATTGCGAATCGTCAGTCTTTCGCACTCCTCAGCCAAGAAAAGCATCAAACGCCCGTGTGCGATGAATTCAGCGCCACCGCCGTCGATTATTAAATCCCGAATGCCGCGGAGTCTTGCCACGATGTTCACCCGGTCGTCCTGCCCCTCAGGGGCATGGAAATCGTACCGCCCCGACTCGAAACACAATACGGTGGGGATTTCCCGCTTTCCGATGGTAGCGACGGCTTTTCGCAAGGCTTCGGAAGCATCCTCTCCCGAATCGGGCAACGCACCGAAATCTCGCATCCGAAGCGTATCTCCGAACGGCCGGGATGAAACGCTTCCGATCCATGCGGTCGCGAGAATCGGGAGGATGTATCGACTAATTTTCATAGAAGTACGGATTAGGATTCTCAACCATTCGAGGCATCTCTTCACCCTCCAAACAATGCTCGGAACAGTCGACCAGACTGATTGTCGAATTTTCCTTCCACCCGGAGAAGTCATTGTTCCGGACTGTGACGCTGCGGCAGTGCTGGGCATCGATGACCGAGAGACCGGCGAACCGGGGCTCAAACCGGCGGGAATCGACGAACCGGTTCCTGCTGATGACGAGCGAATCGACCGAGAGAGCATAAATCAACTGGTTGTCGAACGACTCCACGAGGTTTCCTTCGAAACGGATACATCCGTGATACGGAGTCCCCCCGCTCCGGGCATCATGCGAAATAACGGGGTCGATCTGCAGAACGGCCTGGGGAGACCGGCCGCCGGTAGCCATCGTGCCGAATCGGTTGTTACGGATCACGACGTTGCGCGTACGTCCCGATTCGAACCAGTAGTTGGCGTCACCGCAAATGCGTATTCCGGCCATCATCGAAGAAAGATCACTGTTTTCGACGCATACGTCGCCCGGAGTCGAAAGCAGAAAACTCCGGGCGCGATTATAACGAACCGTGCATTCCGATATTTCGACATCGGCATCGGCCGCGCGGTTCCCGACGGCAATGTGCACCGAGTCCGGAATTGCACTCAGGTCGAATCCGGTTCGAATGATGTAATAGTTTTCATTCACGTGGTTCACCTCCTCGACTCGTCCGCAGCCGAGTACCCCCAGATCGGCACGATCGATGAAGACGAGCGAATCACCTTGTTCGGCAAAATCGAAACCCTCCTGCTGAAAGTGCCCAAAACTGGCCCCAAACCGGTTCCCGGAAAACCGATCCACAACCGTCATGTAAACACCGTGAATGTTCGTGGCATCGTCGAGCATGCTTTCGAACCGGCAGGCCCGGAGCACTATTTTTCCCGAACATCCGACGAAATGAGTGGCATCGGCCGATGCAGAGACCATCCGGCCGCTTTGAGGCGGGACTTCAACCCGGTATTGCGAGCAGACGACGTCGCGACAGTTCTCGGCGATCAGCGCCATGCCGCCCGAATCGTGAAGCGTGACGTTCCGGACTTCAACACCGGCCGACTTGTAAAACGAGAATCCCGGATAGCGGCGGTTAGTCGAATGGGGGCCTTTATCCGTATAGACGCTTCCCACAGGAGGCAGCTCCCGAGACGAGTAGCCGCTCAGACGGACAAGCGAATCGCCGATCCATTCGGCCTGCAGCGTTTTTTTTTGATCGTGTTCGTACTGTTCGGCCTGATAGTAGGGCGAACGGGTTCCGGGATCGAACAAAATATTTTCACCGAACGGACTCGCCCAGTCGTAGCCCGTAAACCAGGGTTCCCCGCTCCGGATCTCGAAACGTTCCGGATCGAGCGGACGGAGCGTGATGCTGTGCGTACGAGGATCGTTACCAACGACGAGGCCTTCGAAGATGAACGATGCGTCGCAATCGATCGTGAAAGCCTCGAAAACGATCTGTTCGCATCGAGCGACGCGGAACGGAACGATTGCGCCGTGAAATCTCAACTGGGTTTTTTCTCCAGCCCCTTCGATCCGTACACGTCGCATCTCCTCGAGCAGAAAAGCGCAGCGTTTATAGCCGTTGTCGTTGTTCGAAACGCAGAGATAGCTGCCGGCCGCCTGTTCGGGATAGAAGTCGAACGTCCCCGCTCCGAATCGGATTGTGACCTCACCGGCTGGATGCTCCGCAAGGATCTTGCGTACAAGAGGCGTATAGTCCTCCGTTCCGGAATCGAAGTCGATGGCAATCGTTTCCGGATGCGAAATGCATCCGGAAACGATCAGCGCGGAAAGAATGATGAATTTTCGGATCGACATTCCAAACATCAATAAAATACGACCTTTCTCCATGCGAGACTGCGTTGTCCGAGATCATTCATGTCTGCAGCATAATACATGCGGACAGCCTGTCCCCCGGTTTGATCTCCCTCTTCACTGATCAGGTTGGGATACATGGCCTCCTCCTCACCCAGATTGAGGGATATAGGGGCCTCCCACGCAATACCGTCGGCACTCGTCGAAAGACAAATGCGTCGGCTCCACGAATGATAGACCATCACCCATTTGCCTATGTAGTGGTTCCACATGACCGACGGATTTCCGCCGGCATAGGTATCGAGATTGGCGATCTTGATGTTTGCGCCGCCGAGTTGTGTCTGCCCGTTGCAGCCTTCGACGGTGAATGCTTTGCCATCCCATTTTTTCCAGGTTCCGGCAGCTCCGGCCGGATCCTCCGAACAGGCCATCGTGATCATGTAGTTTCCGGGGTCATCGCAATAGCCCGAGTAGTAGCATATCCAGACTTTGCGCGCGTCGTTCCAAACTACGCACCCGTCTCCCAAGCCGTAGGACTCACCCTGCCCGGCGGGATTTTCGGGTTTGGGGTCGGTTCCGGAAAGGATCCGTCTGCCCGTTTCCCAGGTCAGTCCGTTGTCCGAGGAATAGGTGACGCCAATGGACTTATAGGCGGCGGAGACTCCGGGCCAATGGCTCTCGGCATGGAAGAATCCGGCCAACCGACCGTCCATGAGTTTATGCACGCCGATGAACCATGCGCCGCCGTCGTAAAATCCGGATACGGGTTCGATGCACTTGCCAAAGACCTCCATATCGGAGGTCAAGGCATTGACGTTCTCATCGAGCCAGGGACTGGCGGATACCTGTCGCAGGGAATTGTCCGCAGACCAGTAGGTCGTAAACAGTCCCGAATCATCGTATTTCCCGACGGAGATCTTTCCGTCAAGCCAGAGCATATACCGGGGAATGTGGGGATCCTGCCAACAGATGTTGCGGTCACCGACGACGAACGTTCCAAAATCGGTGTAATCATCCGGATTGAAATCCGCATCGAATTCGTAGGGTTTCGAACTGGAACCGTTGTTGTAGGCATGCGCGAGGTCAAGATCGCGGTCACAGGACGACAGTGCGATCATCAGAGCGGCACCAGCGACGTATAATGCATGTGTTTTCATGGTTTCGTAATTTGAATGAAGGATCGGGTTTTATTTCCAAAGCGGATTCTGTTCGATCTTCCCATTCGAGGCGTCGATAA
>ENA-OZYK01000468-OZYK01000468.1-human-gut-metagenome-genome-assembly--contig:-NODE-468-length-12035-cov-4.404174_pt1 | contig 12035 bp, 17 predicted proteins | sample MGYA00243633_ERZ654123 | MGnify/ENA primary metagenome ERZ654123 (study PRJEB26926, sample SAMN06165067) | human gut metagenome | biome: ENVO:00009003; feature: ENVO:2100002; material: ENVO:00002003...
TCGTGGGCTCGGAGATGTGTATAAGAGACAGACGGCCATGAGCTTGCGACCCATGCGGACATCGAGGATGAGGGCCAGACGGTCACCATCCGCAACCCCCGCATCTCCACCACCGCCCTCGACGGCATCGACGACGACAAGAACATCGTCACCGACGATGAGACGGTCATCATCGACACCGTGGCATACGAAAACCTCGTACCCGGCAGGGAGTACACCATCAAGGGTTCCGTGCAGGTTAAGGGCGAGAAGGACGGCGAGGCCGTCGCGAAGCCCCTTGAGGTCGGCGGCAAGCCCGTCAAGGCGGAGACGACCTTCACCCCCGAGAAGTCCGACGGCACCGCCAACGTGACCTTCCGGTTCAGCTCCCGCGACATCGAACCCGGCACCGAGCTGGTCATGTTCGAGTCCCTTGAGCGCGGCGGCAACGTGCTCGCGACCCATGAGGACATCGGGGACGTCAACCAGACCGTCACCGTGACCGCCCCGGCAATCTCTACTTCCGCACGCGATGCCATCGACGGCGACAAGGATGTGGTCGTGGACGATGTGACCACGGTCATCGACACCGTGGAGTACCGGAACCTCGTCCCCGGCAAGGAGTACACCCTGAACGGCAAGCTCCACTCCAAGAGCAACGGCAAGCCCCTGATGGTGGGCGACAAGCCCGTCACGGGCCAGACCACCTTCACGCCCGAGAAGGCCGACGGCAAGGTCGAGGTGACCTTCACCTTCGACTCCCGCGACCTTGAGGACAAGACGGACATCGTGGTCTTCGAGAGCCTTGTGCGCTCCGGCACCGAGCTTGCGTCCCACGCCGACATCGACGATGAGAACCAGACCGTCACCGTGACCCATCCTGAAATCGGCACCACCGCCGTGGATGGCGCGGATGGCGACAAGAACGTCATCACCGATGACACCACCGAGGTCATCGACACCGTGGAGTACACGGGCCTCATCCCCGGCAAGGAGTACACCTTGAAGGGCACCCTCCATGTGAAGGTGACCGATGAGGAGGGCAAGGTAACGGAGAAGGCTCTTGAGGTGGACGGCAAGCCCGTCACCGCAGAGACCACCTTCACGCCCGAGAAGAGCGACGGCAAGGTCGAGGTGACCTTCACCTTCGACTCCACCGGCATCCCGCAGGACACCGAGATGGTCGCATTCGAGAGCCTTGAGAAGAACGGCGTCGAGCTTGTGGCCCACGCCGACATCGAGGACGGCAAGCAGACCACGACCGCCCATGTGACGGGCATCTCCACCACGGCCACCGACGGCCTCGATGGGGACAAGAACGTCATCGCGGATGCGGAGACCACCATCACCGATGATGTGGCCTACGAGAACGCCCTGACCGGCATCGGTTACACCATGACCGGTATCCTCATGGATGCCGAGACCGGCCTTCCCATCCTCACGGGCGATGGCAGCGAGAAGTACACCGAGGCGGATGTCGCGGCGTTCATGCAGCAGCTCCTCGACGTGCTCGGACTCTCCGCGCAGGATGAGGATGAGGGTATCGCCGACATCGTGGTCTCCGATGAGACCGCCGAGGACGGTTCGGTGAAGAAGTCCCAGACCGTGCGCGTCCATGCGGACGGCACCTTCGAGGTCATCGACACCACCTATGAGACCGATGAGGACGGCCTGACCTCCGCCACCGTGGACGCATCCGGCAAGGTTGGCTACGATGCCCTGACCGATGAGCAGAAGAAAGCCGTCTCCGACGTGGCCGTGCTCAAGGACTCCGGTATCGTGCTCAACTACTCCGCCACCGGCGAGCTGCCGGTGTCCATCGACATGGATGCCCTCGGCAAGTTCATCGCCGACAACGAAGACCTCATCTCCCATCTGGTCTACCAGACCGCCGAGTTCACCCCGGAGAAGTACGACGGCACCGTGACCATGGACTTCCACTTCAACGCCAACGATGTCATCGACCGCCTCGGCGGAGAGACCAAGGACATCGTGGTGTTCGAGGTCATGTCCAAGAACGCGGTCGCGGATGAGGAGGGTTCCGCCCCCGTCATCGTCGCCTCCGAATGCGACCTCGATTCCGAGGAGCAGACCGTGAACCTCGTGCCCACCGTCATCGGCACCACCGCCACGGACAAGTCCGACGGCGACCACACGCTGATGGCCGGTAAGGATGCGGTAATCACCGACCGCGTGACCTACGAGGGCCTGATTCCGGGCAAGGAATACACCCTCAAGGCGACGCTCATGGACAAGAAGACCGGCGAGATGCTGTCCATCAACGACCAGCACGTCACCGCCGAACTCAAGTTCACGCCCAACAGCCAGAACGGCACCATCGACATCGACCTCGGCAAGTTCGACGCCTCCTCCCTCGACGGCCACGACCTCGTGGTGTTCGAGGAGCTGTACAAGCAGACCGAACAGGGCAACGAGGCCACCGAGGTTCTGGTCGCCGAGCACAAGGACATCGACGATGAGGGGCAGACGGTCACCGTGACCACCACGCCTCCCGGCGGGTTCTTCGGCAAGACCGGCGGCAACGACTTCTTCATCGTGGTCTCCATCGCGGCACTCGCCGTGCTCGCGTGCGGCTGCGCCTACTACGGCATCAAGAACCGCCGCGCCGCGAAGGCCGAGGATGCCGCAGCCGATGAAGGCGACGACACTGACAACGGGGATGTCTCGGGCGACTCCGAGGCCTAACCCACTGCACATGCTGCGGGCGCTCCGTCCATGCGAATGGGGAGCGCCCGCCCTATCCCAGAAAGGGGGACACCCATGGATGACAAGAACCGTCTGAACGACGGAGAGAAACCGCAGACCCCCGCCGACCGCGAGGCCAAGGCCAAGCGTCGCATCCTCGTCGGTATCGCGACGGGTGCCCTGCTCGTCGCCGGTCTCATCACCGGCGGCATCTACCTGTCCGGCAGGCAAGGCGGCACGCCCGCAGCTCCCGGCTCCGGCACCCCGACCGGCCAACAGGAGCAAGTCGATGGCGAGAAGCCCTGCGAGCACGACTGGACGGTCACCTACAAGACGGTGCATCACGACGCGGTGACCCACACCGAGAACGTCCCACCGGTCTACGAGGCCAAGACCAGCTACCACACCGTGTGCAACGACTGCCAGCAGACCATCGACGGCATCGCCGATGCGCATATCAAGGACACCGGTCACTCCGGGTACTCCACCAACGTGCCCATCACCGGCGAGGTGCTGGTAAGCGAGGGCTTCACACGCGAGGTCACCGATTCCCCGGCCTACGATGAGTCCGTGCCGGACAAGCTCGTCTGCACGCTCTGCGGCGAGGAGAAACCGGCGACTGCCGAGTAGCGACCCTCTCCTTTTCAAGACCCGGCATCCTGCAATCGGGGTGCCGGGTCTTTCTCATGGAGACGATTCAAAAGCCAGAAACGACGGATGATATGATTAGAAGCTAGGAGGTGAACGGAATTGAAGAAGAGAACGAAATCGCGCATAGCTTTCGCGGCATCGGCGGTCTTCCTGCTGAGCGCCGCAGCGATGTTCGCCTTCCTCCTCTATTGCAGGCAGGCGGCGCATACACCGCCCTCGCCAGACGCGGCCCACGAGTCCATGGTGGAGGACGGCGATGGGTTTCCTGCGGTCGATTGGGATTACTGGCAGGACATCAACCCGGATGTCATCGGCTGGGTCACCATCCCCGGCACCACCGTGGACTCCCCCATCCTGCAAGCCCATGGGGACGACCCCGGCTATTACCTCAAGCACGACGTGTACGGCAACTACAACCCAGCCGGTGCCATCTACCTTGATGCTGATTGCGAGGAACTGGGGCTGTCCAGCCGCAACGCCGTCATCTTGGGGCATCATTTCTGGAACGACAAGAAGGTGGCCCCAATGGGTACCGTCGCCGATTATAAGGATGTAGACTTCGCCCGCGAACACTCCCTCGTCCTCATCCAGACCCCAAATACGAAGATGACCTACGAGGCGCGGTTCGCGCAGATAGTCAACGGGCGCGAGCGCAACAAGCGCATCAACTTCGAGGGTGAGATGGACTTCCGTGCATGGTACGGCGAATCTCGTGAGAACGCCGCCATGGTGCTCGATGCCGAGACGGAGCCGGAGCAGGTCATCTCGCTCGTCACCTGCTCCTACAACATCTGGGTCGATAACGAGCGCACCGTCCTCGTCACAAGTATGCAGGAAACGGGCAAAAACCTGCCAGAATATGCACAGACCGCCGTGGACGCATCCTGAGCCTCTTTAAGGCGATTCAACATACGGCTGGCATCAGCCATAGGACCCACCCTCTCAACGCCCCGCAGACGCGATTCTGCGGGGTCGTTTTCTCTGCGACCTTATTTTGAAAATCGGCATCGGGTCGCCATCCATATGCGTTGATATAATGATGACATCGTCTGACGCGGAAAGGACTGAAATGAAAGAGCAGAAGAAATCGAAGTCGCTTGAAATCGTGGAGAAGCAGCGTGCGCTCGTGGTCGAGAAGATTATCGAGGACATGAAGCGCGACGGACTCCACTGGTCGGAACCCTACATCCCCTCACTCAGCCCGCACAACCCGGTATCCGGCACGGTGTATCAGGGCGGCAACCGTTTCCACCTCGGTTTCGTGGGCTACATGCGCGGGTTCACGGACAACCGCTGGTGCACATTCAACCAGATTCGCGATAGCGGCTGGCACCTCAAGAAGGGAGCCAAGGCCGCGCTCATCGAGAAATGGCGCGAGTTCTCCATCAAGGAGGAGAACGAGGACACGGGTGAGAAGGAGGTCACCGGACACTACCTGCGCTGCGTCGGCTACTGGAACGTCTTCAACGCAAGCGAAATCGAGGGCATCCCCGCCCCACCGGTACCGGAGCATGTGAGCGACCGCACCGCCGCCATCGCGGACGACCTCATCCTCTCCTCCCGCTGCCCCATCGTGGAATCCATGCGCTATCAGGGGAGCGCCGGTTACGCCCCCGGCTCCGACCGCATCCTCATCGCCCCGCGCGAGACCTTCCTATCGGATGAGACGTTCACCCGCGTGCTCCTGCACGAGATGACCCATTCGACCGGGCACCCATCCGCCCTCAATCGCGGCTGCAACACCAACTTCGGAAGTCCCGAGTACGCGCAGGAGGAGCTTGTGGCCGAACTCGGCTCCCTTTTCCTCTCCGCAGACCTCGGCATCCAGAACACCGACTACGAGGGCGAGCATTACGAGAACCACGTCTCCTACCTGCAATCGTGGATGCACGCGCTGGAAGACGACCCATCATACCTGTTCAAGGCGGCGGCGAAGGCCGATAAGGCGGGCACCCTCATCATCGGGCGCTACAACGATGTCTTGGAGAAGCGCCGCGACCGCGACGTGGAACGTGCACCCGAGAAGGTGTCCCTCAAGGGCGAAGTCACAGCCATGAAGGACGCGGCGAAGAGCCATGATGAACAGGCCAAAGCGCCTGAAATCGCGGTCTCCGCGCGGTAGAAAACAGTTGTGGAAATGGCTAAAATGTAGTATAATAGTAGTGTAGAAAACTATCAACCTTTAGATATAGGAAGGGACTAAGAGAGAGGTGAAGTAGGATGAAATATACGCTGAAAGTGATTGAACCGACTCCATGGAGCTTCACCATCGAGTTCGATGAGGACAAAGCGAAGCGCAACGGGTACGACATTCAAACCCTCTACGACTACACCGACAGGAACGTCTCTCGGTACGGATGTGTCCGCATTGCGCAAGGGACTTGGAAGGCGGCTGACGGTGATGAGGTCGAGTCGCAGTGCCTCGCGCTATCGCTGCTGTCCAGAGCAGGATGGGTCATGCGCAACATCAAGTCCATGACCGCCTTCGAGGACGACTGCGATGAACAAGTTGATTACCTTGATGTTCTGCGCCGTAACAATCCAGAGCGCTTATACGCATGACGGCGATGATGCACCATGTCGCACAAACGCAAGGCGTTCAATTTCGATTTGGATAACGGGAAGTTGGAGGAGTTATATCCCTCTCCTTCTGGCAGTACCACGAGCTACAACAACGCATGGCTGAAAATCAAGGCTTTCATGGAGGCAAACGGATTCGAGCACTCCCAGTATTCGGGATATGAATCCATCCATGGAATGTCCTATGCCGACGCGTTCTCAGTTTTGGAGAGACTGCAAGAGACGTTTCCATGGTTCAGAGAATGCGCCAAGGCCGCCTCTCTCACTGAAATCGGCAAGCGCCATGATGTCCTTGAGCACCTTGACCACATCAAAGATGAGGTGGAACCTCAAAATGAGCCTGAGCCTCATGTATCCCTTCAATCTGAAATGAAGGTCATGAGGGAGGCGGCAAGGGCATTAGAGAGCAACAGCGGGCGAAATCAAGGACCGCAGGTAAAGAACAATGAACGATGATGAGTAAGCGAGGTGAGGAAAGATGAAATACGAGATGCTTGATGGGCGTTACAAAGTTCCCGTACTGACAAAAGAATGGAAGGCGATGTGGTTCGTTCTAGGAATGTTTTTTCAATACATCGCGGTCATCTACGCCCTCATCTTCTATCGTCTAAAATATAGAAATTTGCCGACTGTTGCAAAAGTTGCAACCAAATGGTCTGCTATCGGCTCATGGCTAATGTTCGGAACTGTGCTTTGCGGATACTTTATTTTCGCCCTATGCCATTAACTAGTTGATGCTCTGACAATAAAGCCCCAACTCAAACCGGGGTTTTTTCTCGCGCATAACCGGCGCGGAGCCGCTGTCAACGGGAGCGTGGAATACCGGAGTCTTGGCGAGGATATGCCGCGAAAGCCCGTTTACAGGAGGCTCACGGGAAATTCTTTTGGTAAAGGAAAGGAGGCCTCCTGCTTTCCCTGCCCTCCGGCGAGGATGGGTTCGGGTGAAACCCGAGATACGGGTCAAGGGACGCGTCCCTTGCGGGGTTCGGGGTGGAATCCCGAGATGGATTGCATCGCGCTGATATGACGAAGCCCCTGGTCGATGACCGGGGGCTTATCCTATGACCTATCTGGACCTAGAAGGGAAACAGGTCAACTGGTTTCAGGCCATGGCATCTCTTGAGCTTCTTGCCGCTTCCACAGGGGCACGGGTCGTTCCTCTTGAACCTCGACAGGAACATGCTGCGTTCAGCTCCGACCGATTGGGCAAGTGCATCGCACATCTCTAGGTACTCATCATGAGAGCCGCCATTGTTCGTATCGTAAATCTTCCCACGCAACTCATTGAATCGCATCCAATTCCTTATGGATGAATCATTGTCGTCATTCCATATGAACGGCAATAAATCAAGCAAACCGTTCACCTCGTCGTTGACGACATTCCATACGAAACCACCTAGGTAATAGACAAATGCGCTCTGGTAGAGCATCGCCGTCAAGTCGTTTCGCCCGCAATTCAGCTTTTCAGGCATGTTGTCACGCACCATCTTCCGTGCAAGCTCTTGAGCAGCGCCGACCATCTTAGTTCCAGCTTCTATGACCTCTCCGTCCTGCGTCTTACATCCGAAGGTATCCTCCTCGATGAGCTGCCTGATGTCGATGACCTCTATATTCTCCTTCAAGCGGCTTTGTGGTACCACGTATTCGGAAAAGCGCTCATCCACGTCATCGAACATGGCTGCGAACTTCCCATCGAAGCACGCATCACGAGGCAGAGTGAGGATGTTGTTCCACGTCACCGCATCGAATCGGACATAATCATCCGTATCGAAGAAGATGAGGCATTCCGGTTTACAGGGGGCAGCGAGGAGCGAGCGGAACCGGAACTCGTCAGCCGACCGTGCAGGAAAGCAGAAAACGGGATACTCGCCGCCGAGTTTATCGCGGAAACAATCATACTGATGGTTCTGATGTTCCGACATCGCCTCTTTCGGCTGATATGTCGCAAGGAGCATGTCTGACCTTTCTTCTAGTAGATTCATACACAGATACAATCATAGAATACTATTATTCTAAGACATAAAAAGAGCTGTGGCAATCAGTTCAAACTAACGCACAGCTCTTTGTAGTTATTTTACAGCACCACAGGAACAGGTATATCCGGTAGTAACGGTTTCGTCCCATGCAGGAGAAACTTCGACAGTTTCGTCCCATGCTTGCTCTAATACTATTTTGATAGTATGGTATCCAGCACATTGAGTATCAAAGCCTTCGATTTCAAATTGAGAGTTACTATGCGCTTTCCACGCATCATACGAATTGAATTGAGCGAAACATCCATTACACTCGACACCGGTTCCATATACCGCATCATGGTGAATCGTCTGGTACTGCGCATCGTGATGCACAACCGTGGTCTGGGGAACCCAGTTATGGGTATGCTGCGGCTTGCTACCGCCACCGTTGTTCGAGCTACCGGAACCGCCGTTTGAACCGGAGTTCCCACCGTTACCGCCGTCAGATGCACTGCCGCTGTTGCCATTTCCACCGGTCTCGGGACCGGTCGTTCCATTGCCGTTGCCCGACGGCTCGTCGGTCACACCTTCCTCGGCCTTCTGGCTCTCCTCGTCCACCTTGTCCTTGTCGGCGTTCGGGTTGGCTTTTGCGTTCTCCTTGACCAGCTCGATGACCTTGGTGCCGTTCGCGCCGGTCAGGGTCTCATCGCCCTTCTTCACGGCGTCGCCGACGGATTTCACGATGGCGTTGAGCGCATCCGCGTCGGCCTTGTCAGCCGCGATGGGCTTGAACTCGAAGGGCAGTTCATCCCCCACGTCCTTCCCATCCTTGTCTTCGGCCTCGGATTTCACCTTGGCGGTCTTGGGGACCTCGTAGATGGAGCCGTCCTTGTCCACGGGGCTGATGAAGGAGACCTCGTACTCGCCCTCCGCTGGCACGTCGAGCGCATGCGGCTCGTTCGCGTCGTAGGCGTGGTAGTAGTCCACCTTCTCTTCCTTGTTCACGATGTGGGCGATGACCGGAGAGGACTCGCCCTTCACCCAGCCGTCCGCCTTGGCACCGAGCTGGATGACCTGTTGCTCCTGCTTCTCAGTCTGCTCGATGGACGCAGGCTCCTTCGGCTCCGGCTTCTGCGAAGCCGCATACCAGACACCGCCGCCGATGAGGGCGATTGCCAGCAGCCCACCGAGTCCGGCCATCACGGCCTTCTTCTTGTCGAACTCATGGCCGAAGAGCACGATGGTGCCCTTCTTCTCATCCTCCTCCCCCTCGGTTGGGACGTGCGGCATCTGCTGCGTGCCCGTCTCCTGCTTATCCTTATCGAAATCCTTGTTGTCTTCCATGACCAATCTTCCTTTCAATCCCGCACCGCGAGCGCGGTGCTTACTTCAATCTGAACCTATATGTATGTGTCCGCGTCATCCGCATAGGACGAAATCACGCGCATCTTTCAGCTTGCGTGTCACGAGAACATCTGCCAGACGATGTGGACCAAGATGAACAGCACGAGCATGAGCGCCGTCCACTTGAGGAAATGGAACATGCGGTCCGGCAGGGTGACCATCGCAAGGCGCTCGATGCGGCGCTTCGACTCCAAGACCATCGTGTCGATGGCCTTCTTGCTGCGCTCCGTCGCCTCCTCAAGGTTGTGCAGGGTCATCTCACGCGCCTCCTCTTGGGCCTTGTTGACACCGTTGAGCGCGGCCTGCTCTGCGGAATGGGTCTCGTCCTTGGCGCTGTTGTACAGCTCCTCGACCCTATCGACCAGATTGCGCATCTCGTAAAGCGTCTGGTCCATCTTCTTCACAGCGCGTTTATTGTCCAGTCTGAAACCGGCAACCTCCTCACGTAGCTTGATGACCACCCCCACGATGTCATCCTCTACTAGGTCGCTATCGGCATCCGCCAACTTGCGCCCCGCAGCACGCGCATCGCGCACCTCCTCGGCAAGATGGATGACTCCGCTCATCGGCGGCTCTGTCCTATCATCTTCATCGACTTCCGGCTTCCTCAGATGCCTTGGCGCATGTCCACCGCCACGAATATCCTCATTGTCCAGTGCCATGTGTTTAACCCTCCTTCTCGCCCACCAGTCTGGTGCGGGTGTGGAAATCATCGCTTATAAGGCTGGTGCGCATGAAGTTCTGCAAAGCATCGGCCACGGTGATGGCGGTCTGGCCGTCATCGCACTGAGCTACGCAGCACCAGTTGCCCGGTCGATGCTCCAACGCATGGGCACGGCGCACCTCCACGACCCACTTCTCCGTCGCCTGCTCCTTACTCATAGAACTCCTCCTGCTCGTCATAATCCTCGCAACTGATGTATTCCGGGCAGTTGGACGGGTTTATGCGGCATCCATCCAAATCAGGGTATTCGCATCCCAGATTTCTGCCGAGCCAATGGGCGCAATCCGCCTCTCTGCATTCATTGTCAGCCATTCGTTCTCCTTTCCAAGCAATAGTATTATACCATACTATATCAATAGTAAACTACTTTTCTCCAATTTTACCTAGCTCCGACCGAAGCTCGAAGATGTTCGCCAAGATGAAGGCGATGCCGAAGTGGGTCATGGCATCCGACCCCTCGTATTCGCCACTGAGCCATCGCGCTATCGCGATGAGCGCCCAGATGGCGGCTATCGCGTACCAGAGGACGCTCTGGATGAGGTCGCCGTCCACCTTACTCATCGGTGCGGACCTCCCCTGCCTTCCGCATCTTATGCCGCATCACCTGTATGGCACGCACGCTCCTGCCGGTCATGCGGGAGATTTCCCTATCGGGCATATCGTGCTCCATCACCAGCCTCCTCTCCCAGTCCTGCCACCTCGTGTGACGGACATCATCATCGCCGGGGCACAGGGCATAGTTCCTCTTCCGCTGTCGATTGCGGTACTCCCGCGCCTTCGCACTGTCCGCAAATCCCATCAATGACTTCGGCATTCACGCCTCCTCGAACTCGCCGCACCAGTCGGCATCAGCGCTGTACACGTCCTCACCCGTGGTACGGTCACAGGTAGTCAAGTGGGCGCACCGCGTGCAGGGGAACAAGTACGCCGCAGAGCACCTGCGGCTGCGAACCAATCCGCAGTGCATGAGGCAACCGCCTGTGCAGAAACATCGCCCATCGGTCAGCCCATCGACCCCGTTGTCTTCCAGCCATTCCGCGACCATATCCACCACGGTCGCCCCGTCCTTATCCATGGACTGCATCTCGCCCCTCCCCCATAACACCCGTCCCGCAAAACGGGCAGACATTAAGCGGCAGCTCTGGTTCAGGCTCGATGAGGTCGGCGAGGCGGCGATACGACGCGTCGGCCAGAATGAGATTGAAGTCACTTCGCCGTACACCTATGATGTCCTCAATATCCTGTCCCGTGAACAGAGGCTTGCCGATGTGCTTCCACAGCCGCTCCGCCACATCGCGCCGCTCCTTGTCAAACGCCCCTTTCATCACCTCCTTATCAATGGAAGCCGTCGCAGCGGCTCGGGCGTTCCATCGCTGTATCAGCTCATCTATGAACTCGCCGGTCATCTCCGCACCGCAATGGATGCAGGTGATGCCGAACAGAGGTGGCGACTTGCGCGTCGCCGGTCTGACCTCGCCGGACATGGGTTCATGACCGCAGAAGGGACAGGGTTTCAAGTCGCGTTGCCCGATGATGTTCATGTGTCCGTCCTCCCACTCTAATACATGAGGAGGGAACCGCACTTCGGGCAGAAGGTCGGCACGTCCTCGGCCAAGATGTCGAACTGCGGTTCCGTCACCTCGTCCAAATCGGTCATGTCCTGCGCGATGACACCTGCCCAACCGCAGTGCGAGCACCAGATGCCATCAACCGGGTTGGCCGAGGACTTATTGGCGGAGTTCACGCGCGGCACGTACCTGCGGCTTTTGAAGCGCGAGGATTCATGGCTGACCTCGATGTGCTCGGGCCACTCATCCTCGCGCCAATTACCGGGAAGAATCTCGTTCAGATACATCAACGCCCCTCTCATAGTCGTGTGTGTTGCTACTATTGTAGCATACCATAAACCCACCAATGTAGAAACGTTGGGTATCTTCACGGGGACGCCACTTAACGCACGTCCGGTCGCTCATGCCCGCGCTCATCCTTGCCCATGGACGGCGCTTCGCGGCGCGGCTGGGTACCGGACCCGCTCG
>ENA-OZYK01000485-OZYK01000485.1-human-gut-metagenome-genome-assembly--contig:-NODE-485-length-11553-cov-8.705775_pt1 | contig 11553 bp, 26 predicted proteins | sample MGYA00243633_ERZ654123 | MGnify/ENA primary metagenome ERZ654123 (study PRJEB26926, sample SAMN06165067) | human gut metagenome | biome: ENVO:00009003; feature: ENVO:2100002; material: ENVO:00002003...
AATTATAAAAATAACATTTTTATTGTGATAACTTTTGTTTTTTATAGCAAATATTTATATTTGCAGCGTTTTTTCTATCCAAGGAAAATGGATGTATTCATACAGTGTTGTTTGCTCTGTTTTTCGTATTTCAATAGTTGATTGGCATTGCTTTTGAATACATCAATTGTTTGTTTTGTTAAGGCTGTCCCGGGGATGTTTTCTCCGGGATGACTAACAAAGAAAGAGTTAACCTTTGTGATTTGCTTTCATTTGAAGTATCGATGACAATTTTTTCTTTTAATGAATGATACAATGATAAGTTTTGTTATTTGGATTTTAGGTTTAATACTGGCAGTCAAAGCAGCTCAGGAAATATGGAAGCTGAATGTAGACACAGTGAAAAAAGTGTTAGCAATTGTTTTAGTACTAATTACAAGCTGGTTGGGTTTAGCCTTTTACTACTTTTATGGAAGGGATAAACTTGAAGAATGGCTGTTGTGATTTGCTTTCATTTAGAGCCACAACTTTTTTTTATTGCCTTTTATAATGAGTAAAGAAGGGGAGGTCGCAAATCACGACTCCCCTTCCACAAATTCCTTTAACCGATACAACCGATCAATAGCCGGATTGAAAAATGGGTCCGGATAATGCTCTTTAATATCATAGATATTGGTTTGTACATAAATCTTAGGATCGGTGATACGTTCAGCCTCACTTAGTATAACCTCTTTGGGTAATTGTGCGTTTTCAGCCCAGTTTATCAGGGCCTTCACACTTTCTTCATCATATTGGTACGCCATAGTGTTTTTGTTGCAAAGATAAATAATATCAGAGAGAAGGCAAAAAAATATCCCCAAACATCAAAGACATTTGGGGGTGCATTATCATTTAAAAAAGTATTGGGACTACTAAACTATTAGGAGATTCCGAATAGTTCAGGCTTGATTTTTAATTTTCGATTCTAATTATCTTACCACTCTCTAATATCAGGTATAAACGGCACTTATAAGCGATAGTAGTTGCCCATTGATGAGCATATTTCAAATACTGGTGCAATTTATACCTACCCGGATTTTTCATCATTTTTTTTTGCATCCTTCTCTTCATGATATTATTCGTTAAACTTAGGTATCGGCATCCACATATCACACACATACCCACCATAGTCTTCAAATTCAAAGTTAGGTAGGGTTGCGACACATGGCAATCCATCAGGAGAGATAAATATGAATCCACTAACAATGGCTTCATTGGATACCATTCGGCAAAGTACAAGTTCACTCTCATCAGGCAATTTGTCTTTTACCAACGTCCACGGAGATTGCTTTGCCTGCCATTCTGCACCTGCTTCAAACGCATTTCTCATATCAAGATAATCATAGGGGTAGTCAAGCCCTCCTCTAATATTTGCAGTACGGCATTTATTTGCAAATTTTATTGCTTCTTCTTCTAATGTCTGTTTCATATCAATCTCTTATTCGTTTATATTAGGAATCTGACCAACTTTCATATAGTAGTCTATATTTTCATGCGGAGAGCTTTCTTTTCCGTTTATTATATCAACTACATGATTCCATGAACGCATTACATTCCGATCCAAACATGATTCTCTTTTTGAAGAATCAAGCGCATTTGCTACCATCCGAAGCGTATTAGCTATTTCTTTAAGCTCCCAAAGAGGAACATTAATGGTTTTCGTTGATTCGCTCATATCCGGTTTGTTTTATGTTGATTTTTTTCTTTTATTATTACATTATCATCTTCGTCAATCTCGAAGCAATCTGGACAATAGCACTTACCGTCTTCGATTAGCCATTGATCCTCTTGCGCTTCTTCCTTTGCTAATTTTGCATTAACAAATAGTGTTTCTCGGGAGTATTCATTCATATACACCTTACCGCATATATCACACTGTACTCCGTATGTTATTTCTTCAAACACTGCCATAATATTCCTTTCTTACTTCTAATGAGATAATTCATTTAGCTCAACAGCTGATTGGGTGAGTCACTTACTCCAACTGATGTTTGTTAAGAATTAATTCTTTTAAAATGTGTAATACCTTCTTGGCGTTTACAACCTAAAGACCATCCACCCAAACGGGTAACAGCTGGAGGATTGAATGCCATATAAGGTTTGTCAAATCTCATAGTTTCTATTTTACCATACGACAATACTTCTACGATTTCACCGTCTTCGGGCATATTGGTAAAAGACCATTCTTCAAATCCTGTTGGAATTTGATTTTTATCTGGATAATAGCTCATATTTACTTTGTTATTCGTTAAACTTCGGTATCGGCATCCACATATCACACACATACCCACTATAGTCGTCAAATTCAAAGTTAGGTAGGGTTGCGACACACGGCAATCCATCAGGAGAGATAAATATGAATCCACTAACAATGGCTTCATTGGATACCATTCGGCAAAGTACAAGTTCACTCTCATCAGGCAATCTGTCTTTTACCAACGTCCACGGGGATTGCTTTTCTTTCCATTCTGCACCGGCTTTAAACCCGGATTTATAAATAGTTTGCCCAACTATATTATATCCTTTAGCGCCTTCTATGGCTGCTTCTTCTACTGTCTGTTTCATATCAATCTCTTGTTCGTTTATATTAGGATTTTGAGGGTTATTTATCAACTGTTGATTTTACAATTACTTCATTAATTTGAGAAGGGAGAACGACTAAATTTCCTTCGCCAGTAGTAATTTTAAGTATAGGGTTAAAGTCAAAATCTGTTGTAGCGATAATAGTCATATCGGCAAATTCATACTTGTAATCTTCTTGTAATGCTATTCTATCCATAATTCATTTTTATACCAATTTCAGTTTCTTAATTAAAACATCGGCTAACTCTACTGATAAATCGGCTACAATCTCATATCCATATCCATCTTTGAGAAAAGAGCTATTTATTTCTTCAACTGTATGACTAGATATAATGCTGGCTGCAAAACTTTTCACTAATTCATAACGTCTTTGATCCCAATCAATATAAGGACGGTGGTCTGTTATTTCTATGTTAACTGAGTTCATAATAATTTGTCTTCCTTCGGGAAGTTCGCATTGATAAAAATATCCATCGCAACCGCACCATCCGTCTACTATCTCCACTTCCGTTCCTTCTACAATAGCCATATCTTCTGACTCAAGAAACGATGTTTTCAATTTTCCTCTCATAATTTCAAAAACTAAATGCCGAAACTGCAAGTCCGGGCGTATTATTAATCCAATCATTATACTCTTCCATAGGTACTTCTTCTACTGATATCAACCTATTTTCATCAATTATAACCCCCTGTTCTTCTGTATATGAAACGCTGTCAACAAATTTGTGCTCGCTATAATCATACATCCGGCTGGTTATTTTTAACGCCATACCTTCACTCGGAAAGTATCTCTTCAATTTTACTTCTTCTGTTTTCATCTTATTTTTATTTTAGTTATTAGTTAATCTATTAATTCAAACTCATATACCCACACATACGGGTCAATATTCCAAGTTCCTTTACCAGACACCTTATCTATGAGGGCGGCAAAGGCTTCGCGAGGGGTATCGAAATGCTTACAGAACATTCTATTCCATCTACTTCCTATATCTGTAATATTTTGAACAAAAAATGATTTTGTACCATCATATTTATATTGCTCCTGACTAAATTCTACACCCTCACGCAAGCACTCATCCTCCGATATGTCCTGTAACCGTTCTGCTTTCACCTTGGTAATGCGGATGTGATGTGGCATTAGGTCTGCCTTTACAAACATCTTGTTATTCCAACCTTTACTATTCTTCATAGAAGTAGTAAACATATCCATTGTTTCAAGTCCTATTTCATGGTACATAGTTTCATAGCTTTGCGCAATGGCAACCACTTCACCAATCACATATTTTGGATAAAAAGTCATGCGAACATTCTCATTTGAGTCACACCACTGGATAACATGTCCAGCACGCTGCGTATCATAAATCCGTATCGTATCGTCCGGCATGTAGAGATATTGCAGTTTCTTAGGAATGTAAAACTGTCTTCTGGTCATGGTCTTTGTACCATTCAATACGGCTGTCTCTAAGCCGAATTTTTCGTTAAAAAGTATTTTCTGCATGCTTTAGTCTCCTTTATTTTTAATTCGTTCTAAAACGTCTCTGTTGGCTTCGAGGATATCCTCGAAAGATGGTACTTTCATCCAATGGGTTACTTCTATGAGTTCGCCACATACAAACAAGTCTTTTCGAGGTTTTCCATCCTTTGAAGAGTGCATATATCCCACATCCGGTATATTCTTAACACCACGAGAATCAATACCTAACAGGAATAAATCTTCATCCGAACATGACGGTAATTCTTCGTCCACACTTATGAACGGAGATTTCCATGCTTTCCATTCTGCACCAGCTATAAAACCTTGGTAAAATGCAGGATATGCGCTACCGCTACTCCTGCTTTCAGCATAAGAATGTGCTGCTTCTTCTAATATTTGTTTCATATCTTTATAATTTTGAATTATTCTACTTCTTTCGGTTTACCATCAACAAGTTTGTAGAAAGTATCTTCCTTAATAGATTTACCATCAACTTTGAATGCCTGCACAGATAGAATAGGGTAAGTTTCTCCATCCCAATTACCTCTCTCTGTTAAAACAATCCAACAGCCTAACACTCCTTTGGCTTTACTATCTCTGCCTGTTACTATGGCTATGCTGTCTTTGCCATCAACAATTGCTGCCGACTGGTATCCGGTGTTGGTTGCTGCCGACTGGTCTCCGGTGTTGGTTGCTGCCGACTGGTTTCCGGTGTTGGTTGCTGCCGACTGGTCTCCGGTGTTGGTTGCTGCCGACTGGTTTCCGGTGTTGGTTGCTGCCGACCGGTATCCGGTGTTGGTTGCTGCCGACCGGTCTCCGGTGTTGGTTGCTGCCGACTGGTTTCCGGTGTTGGTTGCTTTGCTGTCATCCCAATTAACCTTGTCAAGTATAAACTTTACCCATGCATTTATTAATCCTTTTATCCCGATCTCAGCAGATATGTGTATTTTTGAACAAGCTATCTTGCTGTCATCTGAATCTTTATCTATTTTTCCAGCGCCTTCTACCTCGCAGTATCTATTAAGATTTCCTGAATCAGAAGGAGGATAATAACTAAATATATCAGCAGGATTTTCGCAGAAATGAAAGCCATTGCTACATGCCTTGATATTTCCTGTTTCTTCAAAATCTTGACCTACTTCATATTGATAATTTCTGCATTTTAGATTCTTATCAAATCCCTTGAATCCTTTAATTGTTTCCATTGATTTTCTATGTTTTAGTTATTCAAAAAAACGTGTGCAAACGCATTCTTTTCATCTGATAGTTCTAGACCAAGTTTGGACGGATGACGCTTGATGAAATTGTAGAATTCAAACATCTTCATATCATCGTCACCACATCGATCTATTAATAACCGGATGAAAGCAAGAAGAGAATCAGAATCATTTCCGAAGTTTTCCTGGGTGGAGAATTGCGTCTTATCGGCATCTTGTTTTAATCTACGGATTGCTGCTATGGCTGTGTTGAAATTCCGTTTAGCATCATGGCGGAGCTCATATCCTTGTTTTCGCATTTCGCCTGTCAAACCGTAAAGAAGGGTTTCGACCACATCAGCCAGTACGTAGGTCAAATTGAGAGTGGTATTGAGGTTAGTTGTTCCTACTAGCATAATGTTATTTGTTATGTTCTCTCAGTTTCTTAATTAAAGCATCAGCAAATACTACAGCATCCTTAGCGTGATCTTCTGGGTTGCCTTCAAAAATCATCTCATTGGAATTACTTAGAAATGCGGATAATACATCTTTCGATATTTCATAGCGTCTCTGTTCCCAATCAATAAGGCTTTCTTCTACATCTTCAAAATCCCAAAACCTATTCATCTTCATATCAACGCATTCATTGCCTTTGCTGTCAATATAAGACACAACATCAATATCACTTCTGTATGTATGACCGGAGTAAGTTATTACGTCCACCACCTCGCCTGTTTTTCTTATTTTTGCTTTCATATTTAAATTATTTGAATTAAAACTCTTTTCTCATATAGCAAAGTATTTCATCATCATTTACATAACGACCATACTTTACTTTCCATTTCCACTTATCATTATGATACCAGTATTCACGATAAGCGATGTCATATCCCCGATGCTTGTAAAAGATGGTATAGCAATGAGTAGTAGTTACTATAACTTCTTCTCCTTCCAATTTCGTAGTTTCCATTTCATCTTCCGGCATAGTACAAGGAGGAAAATACATCATAGGGAATAGACTTTTGAACCATTCTGCGCCTGAACAAAACTCACGGCGCATATTTTCCTGTTCTTCCGGATCGTATCTATCTACCCAATCCTTGCCATGATTTTCCTGCATATATTTGCAGAACGCATCATGCAGCATTTCTTCGTATGTTTTACTCATTTCGTTTTTTTTTAGAACTATTTATTTCTGATCTGAAGAAATCCACGCTTAGCACATTCCCTGAGAAGCTCCATATCCTCATCCTTGATGTTACAGGGAGTTTCTCCGTTTACCGTGGTGTAATCGGGAATGTTAAACCTGTCTCTGATTTTCTTTATAATTCGGGGGACGTCTTTGGGATCAAGATGTTTGGTGTCCCAGTAGATTGTTACTTTCATGCTTCTTGCTTATTATAAAACTCTTCCAATTGCATTTTCTGCTTTTCAAACTTTCTTTTGACTAGTTCATCCATTAAACTGTTAGATATACGTAAAGCATTGATAGCAGATTCATCACCAGACGATGCACGCTTTTCAAGTTCTGTCCTATACTCTTCATAGAATATACCGGACACAGGCTTTAACTCATCTGATATATGTGATTTATGTTCATTCCAAGACTGGGTGTCGGCAGCAGCACATCGTTCTTTATTATACTCACGAAGCCAACTCATAATCACCTGCCCATCAATACGATTATATATTCGTCCATATTTCATCTTCATAGCATTTTTGAAACAGAGCTTCAAGTCATCCATTTTGAAGTACGGGTATTCCTCTATGATCAAATCAACGGTCATAGCTACTTGAATATCAGACATAGTTTCAGTAGCATTGAAAAATTCCAAAGCATCGGCAAGCAAAAGAACAACGGCGGCTCTTGACTTTGTTTCCCCAAGTTTCCTTGTGATTGTCCCTATTGCTGGTTCTGAACTTAAAAATACATCCTCAATCGTTTTTGGGCGAAGCATCTTGCAGTATTGCTCCGGCGAGGTCTTTAAGGCGGCTAACCGACTCTCTTCTTGTGGCGGCAGTATCAATTCGTTTTCCATTGTAATTACCTTCTAAAATTTTAGTATAATTTGCTTGTTTAAATATCCAATCAAAATCACATTTCCAGTTGCGGTTATTTTCTCCAAGAAGAAAGGGACTCTGAAGGACAATATTAAAAGCTGTTCTGATGGATTCTTTACCATATTGGGCTATCCGGGCTTTAACGGCTTTCTTTCTAGCCTCGGTCATTAACTTTATCTGCTGAAGTTTGTCCTTGAATGTAGAGTTATAGTATTCCATCAATCCGTTGTAATCAACCCTTTCAGAAAGGGAGGCCGAAGAAAGCTTGTCTTTCTTTGGTACTCCGTTAGGAGTATTTTCTTTCTCTTGATTATTAAGAGATATATCTATATACTCTCTTTCTTTATCTTTCTTTGTATTTGTGCCCTCCGTGTGCCCTAATTTTTGTGAAAATTCAGATTGTGGCGGATTATTATTCATAGGCTGTGCCTCTAATTGTGCCCTTAATTGTGCCCATTCTTCTTTTAAACTATTGATTTCCATGTTGATATCTGTGCCCTTAATTGTGCCTTTTGTTGTGCCGACATCGTTATATTCGTCATATTTGCACAATGTTATGATATTGATACCTTGCGTACATTCAGAAGTTATCATACCTTCTTTCCGTAGATGCTCCAAAAAAGAACGGACTTTCTTTTCTGACCATTGCCAACGTTTTGCTAAAAACCTGATGGATGCTGGGTATTGCCCACGATTATAGACCACTTCTCGACCTCCGATACACTCCTTTCGGGGCGTTGCATCAAATCGCGCAGACTGTATTAAGTCTAGCCACGCTTCGCAACTGCTAAATGTCCGGGCTTCATTCCACATTATATTCGAGAAGAACCTGCGGCTTAGTTTTATAAATCCTTTATCGTTTTCCATTCAGATTAAAACCTTATGTTAGTTAATTGCCTGTCCTTGGAGAAAACAGCCCATTTACCATTGCCACTATCAAATAACCGTAAGTCCGACACCTCTCCGAAACGTTTGATGTTACCACAAAGGTCAACAATCCAGCCACATTCCTTGGAAGGATGCGGGCGGATAGCCCGACCTACAATTTGATACCACATAGCAAGTGACATCGTAGGGCGTGCCATTACTACTGTATCAAGTTCAGGATAGTCAAAACCAGTAGTCAATACTCCGACATTCGCTACTACTGGTATTTCACCTGTCTTGAAATGCTTGAGAATCATTTCACGCGTGACTTTTGGAGTTTCACCGGATACAATAGCGCAACCAGGTATTGACATCGTTAACCGTTCAGCCTCTTTCAAGAATCGAGTAAATACCAAAATGCCTTTTCGTTTTCCTCCAGCTTTGGGATTCATCAGCCTTTGAACGATATGAACGAGATAACCGTAAAAGTCTATCCGTTCATATTCTCGCTGGACGGACCGATCTGTGTAGTCGGCGCCGGTGGTGTTCACTTTCAGGTTGAGTTCGTTCCACCCTGAAGGATTCATAGGGTAGTAATTCAACCTCGCCAAATATCCCATATCTAAAAGAGTTGATACCTGTACATGGTAAATGACCTCTGAAAAGACATGGGGCTTTGTACGGGTGATAAACTTCAACATAGAACCGAAGTCACGGCTGGATGAAAGCCGGTAAGGTGTGGCCGTTAATCCAAGAACCTTGCATTTTACAGCTTCAAAGAAATCCTTGTACATTCCCTCTTTAGGGTTTACCAAATGGCACTCATCCACAATTATGTTTTTAAAGTGGGTAAATAATTCGGGATGATTCTTCACGCTACCTATGGTGGCGAATGTGATACGGCTTATCTCCTTTGAGTTGAAAGAAGCCGAATAGATGCTACAATCAAGAATACCATATGAGCACAGTTTCTTGAAATTTTGCTCCAAAATTTCTTTACTCGGCTGGAACACTAAGGTATGTCCGTCAAGCCTTGCAGCTATATCCGCTATGATAAGGCTCTTTCCCGAACCCGTAGGCAAGACCATGATAGCATTCGTTTTCTTGGCTTTGTTGTTGAAGAAAGAAACGGCTGCATTAGAGGCTTTCTGTTGATAATCTCGCAAAACATAACTCATAATCCTTTCTCCTTTCGTAACTTCTTATTAAGTGCCTTGTAATACTTGATTAGCTGCCCATACTCGAAATCAGACATCTTAGAAGTACCGGCAGCTTTCACTTTTAGTAAATCAAATTTCTGTTGTCCGATTTTAGTTATCAGATTCACCCGATACCCTTCCAAATGGTCCGCTTTGAATCTGTTGCAGTGTCGGCATTCAGCATGACAATTATTCTCATCGAAACGTGTGGCCAAATGTGTACGACTGAAATAGTGCCCACAGTCTGCCTGCTCGAAAGGCTTTATCTGCCCGCATGAGATACAGCGGAAATATCCGTTTGGCATACAATCACGAAGCCGGATAAAAAGGGAAAACTCCTTGTCGAGTTTAGCTTTCAAATCCGGCTTCTTCTTTACTGTTACCCCAGCCTTATCAAACAAGGGTAAAGGCTTGTCTTTCTTCTTAGCCTTGGTTCTTTTAATGTAATATGGCATCTCATTCGTTTTTTAAATCAACTCCCAAGCATAACACCTTGTCAGACACGCCTATACCATCAAATTCTAATGTCAAGTACTCTGTATCATAAGGATAGGGATATAAGCACCCTCTCAATTCCTCGTCAGATAGTGTTCGTCTAACACGCATTTCTATTTCGTAATCGTCAGAAAGATTTTCAATAACCTTTCTAAGCTGGCCTACTGTTTTGATTTTATCTATTGCCATAATCTTTTTAATTAAATGCCCCGAAGCGTATTCTCCGGGGCACAACCATTATTCACTAACTCTTGCCATTGATGTGTGGCTCACATTTATGAGGGATAAACAGGAGTCGAACCTGCACAAGTATCGTCTGCTTTCTCGCTTTCGTCCGTAGATTGGCTATCCTACGATCTCTTTAAACTACTCAACCTATTACTAACAGCTACGGTCTTGATGGCTTCCGTTCCTATGCGCACTTGGAATTTCAGCTCATTTAGTCTTCCTGTGACTATTATCCCTGTGTAAACGAAATCTATACTTCAATGATTACAATATCCGGTGCAATCTGTCTGATAGCATCCAATTGTTCGTCAATAACTTTGTTTTTGTATTCCTCAATGGCTTCATTTGCGCCAGCAGATACAAGAGACAAAGTAACATCGCGACCGTCCACATCAGCGTAAATTTCAACTTCGATTTCTTCGCAGGCGAAGCCTTTGAAAAGAGGAATATTCAGTTTGAATGATTTCGGCAGATTTGAATCGACTACCTGCGAGTAATTATCTACCTTGCTTCCGTTTTCCTCCTTACTGCGCTCAATATCTTGATTTACTTTAGCTTTGAAGTTCTTTAATGTAGAAACAAGCATCATATTTTGCGATTTATCGGTAAAGAAAGCACGGTGCATTTTGACAAACTTAGATAGCTTGATGGGTTCCCATTTCTTTTCAGTGTTGATGCCGAACTCCATCATTTCTTTGGAGGTTTTCAGTTCACCTCTGATGTCCGATTGGTAATAGTTCGTTTCGTCAACCGTCAATGCTATCCCCATCACATCACGGTTTACAATGATGTTCGACGCTTTCTGGTTGATTAATTCAATTCGCTTTTCCAACCATCTGAAAGGAGTGTCAATAGTCCCACTTATCGCAACCCTTTCAGGTTCTTTTATCTCCAGCAAATCGGGTGCAGAACCTTCTCTTAACACTACTTCAATCGGTTTGCCGTTATAATCTTTCGGCACAACCACGTTCAATTTGTTCTCAGTCATTTGTTCCTGTTTTACGATTAATATTAAAGATTGTCTTTTGCATTTCTTGCGGCATTATGGGACGGGAGTAAACCAACTCACCCAGTTTGTTGTAATACCCAGCCATCCTTTCCTCATGGTCGAGAATCTTAACACATTCTTCGTTTTCCCTGTACTCCGAACCTTTCTTGATGTTGTCCAAAAGCTCCTGCTTCTGTTCGTTCAAAGGTTTCAAGTCAGCCTTGAACGATTCCATCGCTTCTTTCTTCTCAATCTCGATGTCGTTGATTTTGATTGAGGTTTCAGCAAGTTATTCTCTCTTTTGCGCTAACTCTTCGGGAGTGAAACGGTGTGTGTACCCGATTTTCTCTACCGAATCGGCATTGTCCTGTAAGAACTGCCATCTATCCTTTTCGGGGATTTCTTGACCTAAAAATTTATCCATTATTTTTTAATTTAATTGAT
>ENA-OZYK01000489-OZYK01000489.1-human-gut-metagenome-genome-assembly--contig:-NODE-489-length-11367-cov-11.483027_pt1 | contig 11367 bp, 7 predicted proteins | sample MGYA00243633_ERZ654123 | MGnify/ENA primary metagenome ERZ654123 (study PRJEB26926, sample SAMN06165067) | human gut metagenome | biome: ENVO:00009003; feature: ENVO:2100002; material: ENVO:00002003...
TTTGAAACAATTTCGTAAATGGCTGATTGATAAGGATGTTGTAGAACATAAGTTTGAAAGGGAAGATGAAAGGAGGGGGAAGGGAGTACATTATTATATATGCGTGCGCGTGTGGGGAGGTAGATAAACTCACCTACCACCTCCCCCCCTACGGGGTACTCCTCCTCCCGGGAGGAGGAGAAATGGATAGAAATAGAGGGGGGGGATACAAAAAAGAGACGGAGCTCCTCACGAAACTCCGTACTCACAAGATGAAAAGGATTAAAAAAACAATATATACTGGTTAGGTGAGGTATTAGTTATCAAGTTAGGTCTTTATTTCTTTTTGGAGAAGAGTAAATGCCAGAAAGAAGACCAAATATCAAATCGGCTACTGAGCGTAGACTTATAGTCTTCCGCTATTTTCTGGTGCAACGAGTTCAAACGCTCGGTAAGCTCTATCATTTTATCTAAATCAGCTTTTAGCTTAGCCTCCCACTGAACATGCAAATAATTCTCTTCCCGCAGATCATCATTCTTTTTTGCTAATCGGGAATTCTCCTGATAAATCCAGTCTAAATGCCCTCTCGGAATTCGCTCAATAGTTTCATCGTCAGGATAGGATTGCATCGATTTTAACTCAAGAGCTCTATCGAGTTCGTCAGCATCCACCAGCGGATCCGGATCTTCAAAAGGATCCCTCTTTAAAGAAGAGATTGTCAAATAATTGAGCCGAATCCATTCCCGGATTACCCCCTCAGTTACGCCGTATTTTTCGGCAGCTGCTTGTATAGAAAGCCAATTAGCCATATAGTGTTTGATTAAATAAGTTTCAAATCAACCCTATACGGCTATAATGGTTTATATTATAAAAGTACGGGGTCTTACTTCTTCCCTACCAGTAGGTATGTGGATACCTCTAAAAACAGGAAGAGTAAGCCCGTACCAAGACTGATACAGGCTACGCTCATCCGGTTTTTTAGTCAAATTTCCACATTTTACTGGTACCGGAAGAGGACATGTAAACCATGAAAGATATCACATGTCACGTGTTCAGTTGCAAAGATACGTTTTTTTTCACATTCAACAACAAAAGCATTCATTTGTTTCGAATTTCATCAAAAAAGATTCTCTAAAAACCGTTGAGCATCTATTCTTGTTTTCCTCAGTCAAACCAGCTTTTACCATATTCATAGCGAGTATCCCTACCCTTCCACACTATTGAAACGCCCGATTCATCGGGGTTAGCGGGTGGAAGGGATATTTTCGGACAAAGAAATGACCGCATAATAATTCCCATAACGGCTACGTGAGCGGGAAAATCCCAATGGCGCCAACAACTGGGCAAACGCATTCGAATTAACTCCCCGCATGGCGGCTGGATTCTGTCTTTTCAAAACCTTGAAAATGTCTGCTGCGGAAAGGCGTTGCACTATTTCATCCCGATCTTCGGCTGTGACAGGGCGGAAACAGGCATAAAGCACCTCTTCCATTATGCTGCGACGCTGAAACATCTTATTATGCTCCTTCAATTCATGTTCTTCTTCTGCCGTAAACCAATATCGGGCACCTTTCAGAAGCTCTTGCTTCAACTGGGCATAGATTTGTTTGTGCACAATGCGGGAACAATCTATCTTCCCCTTCACTTCCACACAAAGAAAACGCCGGCTCCCCGTAGGATCGGATAATAAATCGGAACGGTTGCTTGTGCCTATGAAAGAGGCGATACGCGGCAGGTTGCGATAGTTTCTCTGATAGGCTTTACAAAGGTTCAGCTCCGCCATCTGCATCAGATTCTTCAGCAACGGCATTTTAGAAGCGGGATATTTATCGAACTCGTCGAGATTCAGCAGACCCATTTCCGACATTTTACGGGTGACGTTTCCTTTTGAAGTCAACTCCACTTCATCCGAATAGTAACGTGACAGGGTTTCGGGCATTAAACTCTTGCAAAAGGTAGATTTCAAACAGCCTTGTTCCGTACTGATAAGGATAGGAGCCACACTATTGGCATGCTTTCCCGTTATGCCCAGCCATTGTGCAGTAAGGGCAAGCAACCATATATGGAAGTGTTTTATCCACAATGGATCAGAAGAAACACGGTGCGCCAATGCTTCAAGACGATCAATGCCATCCCAGGCCGGAAGTTCGTCCAGATACAGAAGGAAAGGATGATAACCGGGTACACTGGTAGAATAAAGATAACGACTGATGTCTTTATCCCAACAGGCAATGCCCCGTGCATGCGCTTCGAGGCAGAAAGAATTCAGTTCCCGCCTGCCCACAGGTGCAAAAGGCTCTCCTCTCCCATCTGCCGGACGGTATTCGGTTTCTTCCGTCAGCAAATTATAACGAAAATCGTAGGTAGATTTCAGGAAGCGGTTTACCTGATCCGTCAGACTAACCGGCACGGTCTTTACACGTTCTGCAACAGGATGGTTTGTGGAACGCGCAACGGTAATATCCGTGTGCTCCACAATAGATTCCGGCTGATTTGCCAGCACTTTTTTTTCTTCTCTCCAACTCTCAAAAAAAGAGGTAATGAATCGCATTAATTTTGTCTTCATAATTCTGTTACTATTTTAGTGATTAATGCTACGAAGTTAGCATCATAAAAGGCCTGTTTGCAAACGTTTCAGAGAAATCCGTTCAACTAATCAGCACTAATAAAGCAGGTATATCTTGTTGTGATTTCACATATGGGATCATCGTCTTTTGCATAAGGCATCCGCAGCGTTTGATTATAGTCGGCAGGCTTACTGATTACTGTCAGCAAGCTTGTTGATTGCAATCAGCCACCCTGCCGACTATAATCAAACGATATGAATGGTCCGTTCAAAATTTGCTCTTCCCTTATATATATGGTACATTTGCATCATCAATTGTAAAACGACAAACAATGGCAATACTTTTTGAATGGTATGAGACTCCGGTACCGAACAATGAAACGGACGAAACTGAGAAAACAACAATCCATGCACGCATCACCCTCAATGGAAAAGTAGGAACCGACGAAATCCGCCGAAAAATACAGAAACGCAGCTCGCTGACTGAAACTGATGTGTCGGCGGTGCTCGACGCGCTTTCTCATGTGATGGGCGAGGAATTATCGGAAGGGCGGCAAGTACACCTAGATGGTATCGGCTATTTCTACCCCACACTGAAAAGTGAAAAAGGAATCACGAGGGAGACGGACCGGAAAAATGAAAAGGTGAGATTGAAAGGTATCAAGTTCCGTGCCGACCGTGCGCTGAAGGACGAGGTGGGCAACGTGAAACTGAAAAACTTCAGGCACAGCGGGCACTCCGGTAAACTGTCTGATGTAGAGATAGATATGCGGCTGAAAGCGTATTTTGCAGAACACCAACTGATGACACGTGCCGATTTCCAGCGTATATGTGGCTTTATGCGGTCTAAAGCAGCGGAGCACCTGAAACGGCTGAATGCGGAAGGAAAGATAGAAAATATAGGAAGAAAGACACAACCGATATATGTGCCGGCGGCAGGATATTATGGAGTCAGCCGGGATCGGATCGTAACGAGATAAGTCCACAAAAAACACCCTTCCACACGCTATGCCCGATGAATAAAGGGACGCAGCGGTGTGGAAGGGTGCTTCAAAAAAGTGATGCGTACCAAACTTACGTTATTTGTTCACATCTGAAACGCTCACTTCCAACAGATAAAGTATTCTGCTGGAATAATCACTTTTCTTGTTTCTATCCACCAAATGATCGTAAGGAATTTCCAGACCGTTTGCCATTAAGTATGCTCCACTGAATATCTGTCCTTCAAAGATTAACGGCTGATTATCAATGCGGTTCAGTTCACGGATACGATAGTTACCTTGCGGATTCAATCCCGCCATCTTCACACGCGGTAAATGTTGGTTGCGGAAATGTTCAGTCTTCCACCAATAAAAAACAGCCTTATCTTTTTCCGGAGATGTGTACATCAACGAGGCTACGCCCAACTTATCATAAGGTGATACCAGCCTATAAATATCTCCCAATTGAACTACCGGACGTATTTCCTTATACTCGGCTATGGCTTTCCTGCAAAGTTCCTTTTCTTCACCGGTCATATCCTTGGGCTGTATTTCCATTCCCAAACGTCCGCTCATAGCCACATCAATACGGAATTTCAGTGGAATAGTACGGAAAGTCTGATGATTAGGGGTAGCGCTGATATGCGAAGCCATTGCTATGGCCGGAAAGAAATAAGAAGTTCCCCACTGCATATACACACGTTGCAAAGCATCGGTATTATCGCTCACCCAGAACTCGTCAAAATAGGGTAGTACTCCATAGTTCGCCCTGCCACCGCCCTGGGCGCAGGCCTGGATGGTCAGGTCGGGATATTTGCTGCGTATACGCTTACAGATTGACTCGAAGCCCCGATGGTAGGCTATATACAGATGGCTCTGCTCTCCCTTACCCAGATAACCGGAGCCATGATTCATGATAGGCATATTCGCATCCCATTTGATGTAATCTATCTCCGGATGTTTTGTCATCAGATTATCCACTATACCAAAAATAAAATCCTGCACCTTGGGATTAGACAAGTCGAGCACCACCTGCGTTCCACCTCGGCCTGCAACCAATTCATACCCGGGAGCCCGGATCACCCAGTCCGGATGTTTTTCATACAGTTCACTGGTGGTATTCACCATTTCCGGTTCAATCCAGATGCCGAAATTAATGCCCTGTTTCTTAGCCTCATCAATCAATCCCCCGATACCCGAAGGCAGTTTTTCCTTATCAACGACCCAATCTCCCAAAGAAGACCGGTCTGTTCTGCGTGGATACTTGTCACCGAACCAGCCATCGTCCATCACAAACAATTCACCGCCCAAAGAGGCGATATCTGACATCATCTGACTCATTCCAGTCTCATTGATCTTGAAATAAACTCCTTCCCAACTGTTCAGGAGTATCTTGCGGAGCTTTGTCCCGTTGGCCAGTTTATGTAGTCTGGCCCAGCGGTGAAAATTACGGCTACTCCCACTCAATCCTTCATCACTGTAAGTCAAAGCCAATTCAGGAGTCCTGAACACTTCACCCGGTTTCAGGTGATATGTCGAATTGTCTTCATTGATACCGGCATAAAAATGATGGTATTCACTGTCGTCCGTGTCGATGCGCAATTTGTAGTTCCCACTATAACACAATGCCGCACCAATGACACGCCCGCTATTCTCAACAGGTTGTCCATCAAGCGAAAACATGACCTCAGCATGTGCCGTATGTGAATTGCGTACTCCATCTCTGTTCTTTATGACTTTCATCCCCGGCTCCAAAGGCTCTTGCAACAAGCGCCCTTCATTGGCCCAGGCTCCGTAAAGCTGAGACAACCATACATTTCCCCGCCGGATGGGCAGATAAGCGGAAGCAAACTGATTGAGTGTCACGTTTTTTTTCTCCTGATGGCTGAGTTCGGTCCATGTTTCTATGATATCCACATCCTGATAGGCTTTATAGCAGACCTTTACATAAAAGGGGTATACTTTGTCTTTCAAGGATATGATTGTCAGGTCAGTATCTTTCTGCCGACTGGTTTCTACGTTCACCACTTCCAGGCGAAGCGCCATACTGCCATCGCTGTGCTGTACGGCCAGAGCAGTTTCAGACGGACAATTCAAGCCATAGACCGGATAAGCGGATAAATTACCTTTCTCAGCACTGTTGATTGCCCGGAAATCCGCCTCCGACAGTTTACTGCCATAATATATATATTTCAATTCCTCCCCGACCGGAGCCGAAAGTACCAAGGAGGTTTTAGTGGTAGAAATTGATATATTCTGGGCACACAGACCACTTACCACACCACACAGCGTAGTCAGGAAAATGATTTTTCTAATAACATTCATACTATATATGTTCTATTTGCACTAATACAATTACATGAACAGAAATACTCAAAAGCACTCAGGAGACGTTGCTTTTTGAGTATTTCTGTTTTATCGGTCAAGCATTTACCATGTATATCTTCTTTAGCGGTAAACTACTCTTCTATCAATATCCAGGATTCTGCAACAGAGCCGGGTTCAACTGAATCTGCGACAGAGGAATCGGATACAGATAATTTTTACGTTGCATATTGAACTGAGACTTATCGTTGATAATCAGCGCCTTTGAGCCATCTTCCAATGTTTCAAAACCATATACGGCAGCAGCCGAAGAATATAAGGCCTGAGTATTTCCACCTCCTTCATAGCTGAACGTTACCAGCTCCGTATCTGTTCCGTCAGGATTCTTCACCACAATGCCCGAGCGGTTACTGTTCAATGCTTCTTCGGCAATTCCCCAACGCAACAAATCATAAGGGCGTAAATTCTCATTACGTAATTCTACAGCCCGCTCATTGCGAATGAGTTCAAGCACCGTCATATTTCCGGCTTTACCGGTATTGGCCAGATAGTTGGCGTTGGCCTGTGCCACGGATGCATTACTGATGCGGGCAGATCCGGCACGATCATGCAGCAGATTGATGGATTTATTCAGATCTTCATCAGAGATGGTACCATTCCCCAGCTCACATTTGGCTTCCGCATATATCAGATAAACTTCTGCCAAACGAAGTACAGGATAGTTATAACCTTCATCCTCATCTCTATAATCTTTGCGCTCCGAACACATCTTACGATTCTGAAAGCCCGTATACCCGGCATTAAGAACAATGGGATAATAAGGAGTACATGCCGAAGGGAAGTCAAAAACCGTCACATAATCGGCTTTGGCATAAGTAGTTCTATCCGCACCGTTCGATCCCATGAAATAATAGATATCTCCCGGCCTTTTGACGCATGAGGTCAGACGCGAGTCGCGGTTATCGAAAATATCCGTCAGTTTATCATATCCGTTGTAGTCCTTGGAATACAGATAGGGCAAACCATCCGTGGTGCAAGGGAACATATTCATCATCTTGATGGTGATGGCACTAGCCTGGTTATTATCACCTCCCAAAGACTTGGTGACATTTTTGGCAATGCGGTTATCATCATGGTTATAAGCAATCTGGAGAATAAACTCATGATTCTTATCTTTCTTGAAACCCATCGGATTCGTATCCTCATCCTCCAAATTGAAAAGGTAGTTATAGGCAATACTTTCATACGCCGTACCTTTGGCATTCCACAATTCATACTTTCCGGATACAATGATTTCATTGGCCAGTGAAGCCGCTTCGGTCAGCATGCTTTCCACACTTGGATAATCGGAAGGTTTGCTACTTCCGGCTCCCTCCGAAGTTCCATTCCCATCAGTGGTGACACCTACATATTTCTCCCATGTACCTTCGAACAGCAGCACCCGTGCCTTGAAGGCCTGTGCACCTTGCCGGCTCACTTTGCCGTCATAATCAGCCTCATCCGAAAGGTGAAGAATCGCATAATCCAGATCGTCCAATATCAACTTCACAACCTCATAACGCGAGTTGCGAGGGGCATACAGTTCACCGGAAGTGGATGAAAGAGATTCTGTAACGATGGGGACACCGCCAAATCGCTGAAGTAAATAGAAATACTGGTAGGCACGAAAGAAGCGGGCTATGGCAAGTGAGGCACTGATATCATCCGTACCGCTATATTCATCACCCTTTTCGATAACAACGTTACACTTACGGATTTTAGCATAGCACAATGACCAGTAAGTATCGTTTGTAGATGCAGCCTGCGTGCCGGCCGCTATGGAATGTACCCCGCTGATGATGTCGGAGTTATTATCCATGATGTCATAGAAGGTTCTGGTATATTTAGTCCCGTTGACCGTCTCCGACATATCTTTGAATCCGTAAAAGCTGTAAGTACTTTTGGCTGCCACTTCAAATTCCTTCGCACTTTTGTAGTAGTTGGCTTCAGTTTGCTGGTCTGTAGGAGTCAGATCCAGAAAATAATCCGAGCAAGAAGTCGCGCACAACACTATGGCGGTTGCAGTCATCGCAAATAATATCTTTTTCATGTTCTTTAATTTTTCAGTTAATAATTAGAAAGTTAAATCAACACCAAGCGTCCAACTACGGCTGAAAGGAAGGGTGGTTCTTGCACTAGTTCCCTTTTCCGGATCATATCCGTCCGACAGACCTGTGATTTCTGCTACGTTATCGCCCGAGAAATAAAATCTCAGTTTCTCTATCTTCCACTTACTTGTGATGGAAGAAGGAATGGTGTAACCGACAGTAATGTTTTTAAGACGGGCATACCATGCGTTCTGAATGGCAGTATCATTGTTGTCTACATTCCATTTATTCTTATCCTGCTGCAAAGAAAGACGGGCATACTCAGCATTCTGATTGTCCCAAGCCCATGTATCAAGGTGAGTGGTCAGGATATTGGTATAGTTAACATAGAAAGCACATGTGTTCATACCTGTATCACGCAGAATGTTACGTTTTCCCACTCCTTGCACAAATAAAGAAAAATCGAAGTTATTCCATCTAGCTCCCGCATTGAGACCGAAGTTGAAGTGAGGGTCCGAATCGCCATAGTGATAAACGTCTCCAGCTCCGGTATTCCCTTTTCCATTTGTCGTGTCATTGTCAGGATCAAGAATCAATACCTTCTTACGGTCGCCCGGACGCAGATGAGTGCTTGCACTGCTTTGCGCTACTTTGGCCAAGGCACTGTTTCCGGCATATTGCTTGTAGTAATCAGCAATCTCATCATACGAGGTAAAATAACCGTCAGTCTTGTAAACGAACAATGAATTTAACGGATAACCTTCGCGTACTTTCACCAGACCCGCTGTCCAAGTATCCGTTCCTGCATAATCCACCACCATGGAACGGGCGTCACTCAAAGAAGCACTTACCCAATAATCCACTTTTCCTACACGGTCGTTCCAACCAATTACGGCTTCCCAACCTTTCACACGGAGTTTTGCATCGTTAGTGGCTGCTGGATTTGTTCCCAATACATCCGGATACGTAAGGGAAACCAGCATATTATTGTTCTTCTTCTGATACCAATCGAAGCTACCGGTCAGGCGGTTACCAAACAGGGCAAAGTCAACACCGATATTCAGATTTTGCAATTTCTCCCAGGTACGTGAGTAGTCGGTCATTTTAGAAAGATAAGCAATTTGTTCCTGACCACCATTGAAGTAGTAAGTACTCAGCGTGATGGCAGACAGATAGTCATAGTTGCCCAATTCGCTCACCGCACCACCTGTGACACCATAAGAAGCACGCAATTTCAGATTATCCAGCCATTTTACATTCTTCTTCACAAAATTCTCTTCAGAGATTCTCCATCCTACACTGGCGGCACCAAAGTTACACCAACGGTAGTCTACATGAAATTTAGAAGTACCGTCGCGACGTCCCAAAGCCTCAATCATATATTTCCCTGCATAATTGTAATTCAAACGAGTCAGATAGGATATATATCCTTGCGCATTAGAACCGCCGGTTACTGTTTGGTTGGTTGATCCTGCCGATCCGGTATTCAGGTCAAACAAACCGTCGTATAACAAATCCGTACGTTTGGCCGTCACGTTCTTGTAGGTTCTCTTCTCAGCATTGGCACCAACCATGGCAGCTACATTATGCACATTGCCGAATGTATGATTGTAATCCAGTTGCAAGGAGTAATTTTCATAGAAAGTGCGCTGGCTACGTTCCTGCGCATAGCTCTTTGTCCCTGCATTGACTACATTCAACTGCTCATTCACGTCATATCCTATCACCTCTCCATTTCCGTTCTTTTCTATATTTACGGCATAAGGCGCTCCTACATAATATGTTGTCTTATACTCAGTTTGCACATTATTATTCTTAATGAACGACATAGAACCGGTTGCTTTCAGGTCCTTGGTCAACTGGGCTGTCAACGTATTGGAATAACGGAATGTCTCAAATTCTTGTTTTGCCCGTCCACCGGCCTGCATAGCCGATAAGGGAGAACGCCCACAAACATAGAAATCATAATAATTTCCGGAAGGAGTATAGGCCGGTGCCGCAGGCGCATCATACATACCAGAGTTGTTACCATCAAGCCCATCGAGCGGGCTGTCTTTATAACGATTGCTATAAGAAATATTCATATTGAATACCAGCCACTTAGTAATATCATAGTCCGCATTCATACGTGCATTGTATTTTTTGATACCGTCGTCTGTAGCTATAATAACAGAACGGTCATCAGCATATCCCAAAGATGCCGACCAACGTGCACGTTCGCTGGAACCCTGAATACCGATATTGTGCTGAGTGCTCCAGGTGGTACCATAAAGTAAATCCAACCAATTATTTGACTCATAATAATGTATCAGATTATTAGTATCCACGTAAGTAAACGGATCTCCAAGTGCCATTTTATCAATTACCAACAGATTGGTATCATCAAAACTGACACCGGCATGGGGTGTCTTACCACCTACTGCCAATACATTATTCCAGGTTTGCCCGTTGACGTAACGTTGTGTAATGACTTCCCCTCCATTCCCATCTGATTCTACAAAATCCTGGTAAGAAGCCTCCGCCATGGTCGAAGCAAAATCTCTCATACCTGCCAGCGGTATCATATTGGCAGGAGTATTGGCTGTAACCATCCCATTATACGAAATTCTCAGCTTGTCACCCTTCTTTCCCTTTTTCGTCGTCACCAAAATAACACCACCTGCCGCACGTGCTCCATAGATGGCTGCCGATGCATCTTTCAGTACTGATACATTCTCAATGTCATTGGGATTCAACGAACTGAATTCCGTATTGCTGATAGCAGGAACTCCATCAATAATTACCAATGGTTCCACCTTATTGGTAGAGGAAGCACCACGCAACTGAATAGTCATATCTTCATCACCCGGGCGGGCCGAAGTACGCGTAATGGTCAAGCCCGGAATCTGTCCCTGTAACCCAATAGCAGTATTGGATACCGGACGGCTCTCCAGCACATCCCCACTAACCGATGCAACCGCACCAGTCAACGTCGCTTTCTTCTGAGTACCATAACCCACAACCACCACTTCGTCCAGCAGTTCAGAATCCTCTTGCAGAATGATTTTAATATTCTTTTTACCGCTAAGGGATATTTCTTGCGTTTTATATCCCACAAAAGATACGACCAAAGTGGCATCGGGCGATGCACTCACTGTAAAATTACCATTTATATCCGTAATTATACCGGTTCCCGTTCCCTTTATCAAGATGCTGGCACCAATTACGGGTTCACCTTTGGCATCCACTACCTGACCGGTTACAGTACCGGTTTGCATCACAGCCTGCACTTCAGTGGCATCGGCCGCAAATACTTCCAGAGGACTACCCGCCATAAGGACAGAAGTCACCACCGTAGAGAACAAGATTCTTTTCGACGAGAATTTCAAAAATTCACTCTTCATAATTTATAAATTTAAAATTAACACCTGTCTCTTATACACATCTCCG
>ENA-OZYK01000493-OZYK01000493.1-human-gut-metagenome-genome-assembly--contig:-NODE-493-length-11226-cov-4.162564_pt1 | contig 11226 bp, 15 predicted proteins | sample MGYA00243633_ERZ654123 | MGnify/ENA primary metagenome ERZ654123 (study PRJEB26926, sample SAMN06165067) | human gut metagenome | biome: ENVO:00009003; feature: ENVO:2100002; material: ENVO:00002003...
ATATACCAGGTTACTTTCCCCGATACACGGCAGCGACGCCGAAGACAAATTGTATGATGAACAATCCCAGCAGGAAGATCAGAGCTCCTGGCCGGTACATGCGGTAGAAGTCGACCATATCCGGCTGCGCCAAAGGCGCTGCCATGATATACACCAGCGCAGCGAACACGGCGCCGAGCGCGGAAACAACCAAGAACGCGCCTACGGCAAAACGCAGCAGGCCACGATCCGAGGTCCTCCGGCGCAGACCACGGCATCCCACGAAGACGAATACCGAGATCAGCAGGTAGAACAGCAGCCCGTACGTGGGCAGCATGTCGATAATCAGCAGATCGTTCATGGCATATCCTTTCGTGGCGCAATCCCATTCAACCTGCGCATGGCCAAAAGCGCAACATCGTGTCAAGTAATCACATGATAGCAGGTTTTGTCCGGCTGCGACCGTGGCCACGATGAGCGGCATGGGACATGATGACATGACCGGGGCTGCGGCGCGGTCGATCCGTATCGCCCGTATTGGACAATGATCCGTTCGCCCTGGATGCGATGTGCGCGATGATCTCGGCCGTGTCCAAGGACTTCCATGTCATGTGGGGCACGGGTTCGCCCGCGGTGGCGATCGAGCACTGCCATAACCCGCATACCAGGCCGGACGTGCCGGTGTCGGATCCTAAGGAATCTGTTGGTGTCGCTGCAGCTCATTGCCATTCCCACTGAAGAGATGATTGGCGAAAACGATACTCACTACCTATTCATTAGGCTTCAGCTCGTGTTCGAGCACAAGTTTCATCTTGCTGTTATCCATCAACCATGCGTGTAGGTCTCGGTCCAGGATCATCGCCAGAGCGAAGCACGCCTGCGTCGCATTCTCCAATGCAATCCGTCGATTCTCACCCGGCAGAGGTATGCCGTTGACAAGCGGCTCATGGTGAGCGACCCGATTACGCAGGGCATGCACTGTTTTTACGATATCCAGCGCGTACTTTCTCGTCCAGCGTTCTTCCACTGCACGGGCATACTGGCGCCCATTGGAGAATGTCTTATCGAGTCCTTTGCGCCATAAATCGTTCTCATAATCTGCACGGCGCTGGTCTGGCCACTTCGTGTGGATTGTTCCGCCGTCTTCCAAGAGATTGCGCCAAAATCCGAATGTCAATGACGCTATGAGATGGCCATGCGTATGATTTTTTCGCTGGTGCGGGGTGAGATGGTTCCACGCTTCACGAATCTGGTACTGGGTTCGGTCATCGAATTGTAGCCCTGCCATATACCAGTCTTCAGTGCCATTCTGCTCCAGAGCGAGGAGGGAGAGTTGCCGGTCCATGCGGTTGCGCAGAGCGACCTCGAGGATGGCGATGTCGCCCATACAGGCGCTGGCCATGTCGTGATCCCACAGGTACAGCTCTAGCGCTGGGCATGAACGTCTTTGAGCCTCATAATTGTAGGTGGCAAGCCGTTCATCGGTAATGCACGCGCGCAGCGCCTTCTCCCGCGGACTTCCTTTCCTTGGAGTCCGTGAGAGGAAATCAGTTGTTGAATTTGACTGTCGGCTCATGGCTCATTATGATATATCAAGAATTCCCCCAAAGGGCCTCTCCGGACGGTCTTCGACTCAGCCGTGATGCACTGGGGGTTTCTTTTTATCTGGATAATCGGGGCTTGGTTGGTCTGGGCTCTTCTTCAGGACAATCGCATATGTTTCGGGAGTGCTCAGCTTTCAGACGAGGCATTCGAAGAAATGCCATTCCGAGGAATCGGCATCATGGATGATGATCAGCGTGCCGCCCTCGTTGGTTATCTCCTTATGAGGCCGGTCGTAGAGCGCATCGAGCTGTGTTCCCAGGTTCAATCGCAGGGTCGCATCCGCTTCCTTGATTATGCGGATGTTCTCCTGGGGCAGTTGGCCACTGGAGTAATCCCTGCCGTCCAGAATGGTGCCGTCGACTTGTTCTGGGTCAGCGGCGACCTTCACGTACCCGGTATCCGTCCCCATGAAAGCTTTCCTCGTCCTTGCTGACGATTGCCCGCGCATCCTCGGAAAATGAGATCGAGAACGTCTGCGACAGATTCGAAACCGGACTATAGCCCTAGTATCGAGTCCATCCGAACCATACTCCCGCCACTACCAACACCGCGATGCCCAAAGCGATGATCGTTCCGGCCCGGCCACCGGCGGAAGGTTCACCTTTCCATACGCGGTTTCCCATCGTCGGCCTCCTAGCCTTAGCCGTAGGGTCTGCTAGATCAAAGTGTGTATTACTGATTAGCGTGAGGTCGCCGCCACTACGTGAGCGGTCGAAAACCTCATGCCACCCGGCAAATCCGAGAAGCGGTCGGAGAACTATTCGAAGCCGTCAGCTAATCCAGTGTTGAACGTACGCGACGACACCCAGAAACGCTCCTATACCCGCTCCGAGGAAGACGAATCCCCATCCCAACCAGTCAGCAAATCGATTGACCGGGGATTTCGCAAAGCCCTCCATCACCGAATTCGTTCCAGTCGAGCCCTCCCCTGATTCATGGTTGTCCTCCTCGGCATCCCTACATAAAACCCGTTAGTCCAATTCAACTATATCTGTTTTTCGCCAGCTACAGGAGAGAATCGACTATAACTGATTTCCATGCGCTTCTTCAGAGAAGACAAGTCTGTTGGACACTTTGATGGACTAAAGGCCAGAACACAATGGCGCTAGATGGGACAAAAGGTACATTGGTCCTATGGCTAAGCGCAAACATATCGGCACCGTAATTCTCACGATACTGGTCGCGGCTCTGCTGGCGTCGGGCATTTCCGGCTGGCTGTTCTGGCAGTCGGCGCAACGGGTAATCGGCGAGGCGCAGTAATCCGTCGAGCAGGGCGACTTCAAGCAAGCGCTTGAGCAGATGGGCAGCGCTGGCAGTCACATCGTCACGGCGCGTGATGAAACCCAAGGCATGCCATGGCAGGCCGCCGAATACGTGCCATATTACGGTTCGGACGTGAAGGCGGTGCGCGGCATGCTGGGCGCGGCCGCCGACGCCGCGACCAACGCCCTGCCCAAAATCGACAGTGCCGCGCAGGGCACGTTGGTGGACTTCAATATCGAAGAGCTGCTGTCCGGCATGAACTTCTCCGACGGCACGCTGTCCATTCCCAAAATCGCCTCCATCAAGCAGGATCTGTCCGACGCCGGCGTGGTCTTGAAGCGCGTCAAGACGTCGATTTATGCGCTGCCGCAACCCCACACAGAACAGATCACCGAAATGGTCAACCAGGGCAAGCAGGTAGTGGACCAAATCGATGAGGCTTTCGACACCTTGAACACCATCGTCGAGAAGATTCCGGGCTGACGTCGGTTTGTTCTTGTCAGACGTACCATTCAGGCCGGCGCAGTCCTAGGAATGGCCGCTGTTTGCGCGCTGCTGCGGTCTGTGTGAGATCGATGTCGGCGATAATCAACTGTTCTTGGTCGTCGGCCTCGCTGGCAGCGTTGACGTACGGGTCCACCACCACTGATTGGCCGGCGAACGCCACATCACCCTCCGTGCCGACCCGGTTGCCCATGGCGATGGCCACCTGGTTCTGCATGACCTGGACGCGAATCTCCCACAGGAACATCTCCAACGGTTCGGCGCTGATATGGCCTTGTTCGTTGATCCATAGCGAAGCGTCGCAGTTGTGGCCGTCCTGAGCTTTGAGGTACAGGTTCGGTGAAAACGTACATGCCATGTTGCCGAGTCTTGCTCTGCAATGCGGCGACGTGACGGTCGGTCAGGTCCATGAGATATCACGACGCATCGCGGTTCTCATACTGGGGGAAGAACGGGGAGAACTGTATCTCAGGGAAGAACAACAGATCGGCACCGGCCTCACCGGCCTGATCGTAGTAGGCCAAGGCCCTATCGGCGTTTTCGTCGATATTGTCGGTCATCGCCATCTGCGCCATCGCCAGTCTCATATCGTTTCCCCATCTTTGAGCTGCGAAATTTATCCGTATAGGTCAATTGTGTTGTACTCCAATGTAATCAGTCAATACACGCCAAGTGAAAACCATTGAAAAACAATGTGACAACATCATGCGGCCTTAGCAAAACTCCCCTCAGTCGTCTACGGCGCCAGTTCAGCCGTAATGAAGACGGTCTGGCGACCGCGCTACATAGCTCGACTGTCGCCTCGCCCTCGCTTACAAACAGCTTCGCTGTTTGCTTAACGGCTCAGCCTCCAGAGGGGAGCCAGTAGACGAGTAGTGCGTTACCGTTTCACGATTGAGCGCTTGGCGAGGTGTGGGGTTTTGTGTTGTTTGCGGTTGCGGCTGGCGGCCGACTTTTCGCGCTCGCGTCGGGCTTTCGCCTCCTCGCGGGCGGCCATCGCACGCTCCTCCTCTAGGGATGGCAGACCGGCTGCGGCACGGCGACGGTTGTCCTGCTCGTAGTCGCGCCTGGCCTTGCGCTCGCCTGCCGCCGAACCGGGCGTGGGGAACCATCGCAATTGACAGAGCGTCTGGCCGAGATTCCACAGATTGTTGGTCAACCAATAGAGCAGCACGCCGAACGGCAACGTGGCACCCGACACCACGTAAATGGCGGGAAAGACGAACACGGTCATCTTCTGCACACGGAATTGCGGCGAGACCATAGCATCTTTCGACGTATTGCGGTGAATGAGCATCCACTGGATCGCGAACAACGTCAGGCACATCAACGCCACGGCCACGCCGATGATGATGCGTGACTGCGGCGAGGCAACCGTGCCGAACGAGTCGGCGATGCGTACGCCGAATATGGACGATGATTCGATGTCGCCCGCCATGGTGTGGTCGATGCCGCCCAACGGTTCCGCATTCCCATCGGCGATTGCAGGCAGGGATTGCAGCGTGTAGAACAGCGAGCACAAAATAGGCGCCTGGATCAGTGAAGGCAGGCAGGAGCCAAGCGGATTGGCGTTATATCGCTGCTGCAAGGCCATGATTTCACGTTGCATGGCTTCTTTGGAACGCGGGTCCTTGCGCGCGGCGTACTTGTGCTGGATGCGTTGAATCTGCGGTTGGAGCACCTGCATCCGCTGCATCGCACGCATTTGGGAAAGGAAGAGCGGCAGCAGACAGATGCGGATGACGAGCACGAGGCACATGATCGCGATGCCCCACGCGGGGCTGGGGCCAGCAGTCATGCCAAACGTGACCAGGGCGTGGTGAAACAGGGTGAGCAGTTGGGCGACAACCCATTCTAGGGGTCGCAGGATGTGGTTGAGGATATTGATGAAGTTCATTGGGATTCCTGATGAATTGACGAATCTGGGATGTGTTTCCGAGTTCAAGCAACTGCAATCTGGTACGGCAACAGCTGGGAACTCCCCTCAGTCCGCTTCGCGGACAGCTCCCCTCAGAGAGGGGAACCAAATTAGGGGGAAACAAGAACATCGCATAAATGCGTATCCACATGTCGCCTAAACAACACAATTGCGTTAGACCGTGGGGCGCAACGATGAGAGCTGAAAAGAGAAGCTAAATCAGATTCGGGAATCGGGGAGCGTGTAACGGGGCCAGCGTGGCATCCATTGCGGGCGGGCCCATGAGCGGACGGCGTTCATCACCGTCGCATCGAAGCGGAAGCTGGCGGGCAACGGTCGGCGGCCGGCCGAACCTACGAACGACAACAGCACGACCGCGCAGCACGCACATACAGCCGTCACCGTGGCGACGAAGACCATGGCGGCCAGGGCAGTCTGCGAATCACCGCCGGCAATCCAGCAGCCAGTGGCACTCAACGACAACAACAACAACGTCATCAACACGATGATGTCCGCCATCGGCATCGAACGCGACAGTACCCGCCCACGCGAGGCAGCCATCGTCCACGCACCGGCCAAACGCTGCCGCAACGACTCCGCACAGGCCACGGGCAGAAGAACTGGCATCATCAGCAGCACGCATACGGCAAACCCCAGCCGGGTGCCAAGTGCAATGCCGTTCATGATGTTCTACCCATTCCTTCTGAACCATACTTCCGCCTAGAAGACGGTCCCAGTATATACCCGATTCGACGCCAATTCGGTATTGTCCAAAAGCACTGACCAATTCGACGAAAATCACATCTCATCCACCATGACTTGTAGCGCTCCGCCACTGGCGTATCACTGCATATCAAAGTCGCTCATCCTCGAATTACTGTCCTGCAACACCGAACGTGCCGCGGGCTGGAATGTATTTTGAGTCCTGAGTAGATTAACCGTTCACAAGACCGATATCGCAACGGCGCAACAAAGGCAACAGCACGCCCAAAAAGCCCGGAATTCCACCAATATGAGATGGTCGACAAAATAACCAAAACGTCAACGAAAACCATAGGAGGCCATCGAACATGTCCGAGAACATGGAAAAAACAAACAACATTCGATTTGCCGTCGGGTTTCTGGCCTTTGGCCTCCTGTGGAGCACCGGCCTGTACGTGGTGGCCACCGTGCTGCGCATCCAGAAGGTGAAGTAGCCGCTGCGAGTGCCTATCTCCGTTTCAGGGGGCTGATTTTGACTCAGCATCATGCAGCGCAGCTATATCCTCGGTGCGGGTATACTATTCCGGGCCGTCACGACGACGCCTATGGAACGCACGCACGGCAAAGAGAGAAACATGAGTCAGCCCGACACCGACACGGCGGCACAGTCGCCGTCCTCGCAACAGGAACCGCAGATTCAGACGGATGGCCGTCGAAGCCATTCGGAACAGGTGAGCCAACCAGCGCAAACCAGCCAGTCCGAGTCGTCACATGATGGCAAAGACGAGCACGCCCTACATACCAACCTGAAGCGCGGCATGGAATCCCGCCACCTGCAGATGATCTCATTAGGCGGCGTAATCGGCACCGGCCTGTTCCTGAGCTCCGGATACACCATCCAGCAGGCGGGCCCCATCGGCACGATCCTGGCATACAGCATCGGCGCGCTCATCGTCTATCTGGTCATGCTTACGCTCGGCGAATTGTCCGTGGCCATGCCAGTGACCGGCTCCTTCCACGTGTATGCCGAAAAGTTCATCGGCCCCGGCACCGGCTTCGTGATCGCAATCCAGTATTGGCTCACCTGGACGGTGGCGCTCGGCTCCGAATTCACCGCCGCCGGCCTGCTCATGCAACGCTGGTTCCCGGACAGCCCCACATGGGTGTGGAGCGCGGCGTGCATCATTCTCATCTTCACCTTAAACGCCTTGTCGGTGCGGCTCTTCGCCGAAGCGGAATTCTGGTTCGCCTCGATCAAGGTGTTCGCTATCTGCGCGTTCATCGTCATCGGCCTGCTCGCCATATTCGGCGTTATTCCGATTGCCGGCTACCAGCATGCTCCGATGTTCGGCAACCTCGTTAAGGACGGCATCTTCCCCAACGGGTTCATGCCAGTGTTCGCCACGATTCTGACCGTCAACTTCGCGTTCTCCGGCACCGAACTCATCGGCGTGACCGCCGGTGAGACGAGGGACCCGCAAACCGCCGTGCCGAAAGCCATCCACACCACCCTGTGGCGTCTGGTGCTCTTCTTCATCGGCTCAATCACCGTGATGTGCGCGCTGATCCCGTGGCGCAAGGCCGGCGTGGGCGAAAGCCCGTTCGTGCTCGTGTTCAACGGCATAGGCATCCCCTATGCGGGAGACATCATGAACTTCGTGGTGCTCACGGCCGTGCTCTCCGCCTCGAATTCCGGCCTGTACGCCTCCACGCGCATGGTGTGGTCGATGGGCAACGAAGGCATGATTCCGCGCTGGTTCGCCAAAACGAACCGTCGCGGCGTGCCGATGCTCGCCTTGTGCGCCGCGATGGCCGGTGGCCTGCTGGCGCTCCTGTCTTCCGTGATCGCCGCCTCGACTGTGTACCTGGTGCTGGTGGCGCTTTCCGGCCTGTCCGCCGTGGTGGTGTGGATCGCCATCGCCTACTGCCAGATCGTGTTCCGTCGCCGTTGGCTGGAGTCCGGCCATTCCACCAGCGAACTCAAATACCGCACGCCCGGCTATCCGTACGTGTCTTGGGCGGCGTTCATCCTGTGCACCGCATCGTTCGTATTGGTGATTTTCGACGTGGAGCAACGGTTCGCGCTCGTGGCCGAGCTCGTGTTCATCGTGGCCTGCTATGGGGCGTATTTCCTGCAACAGTGGGTACGCAAGCGCAAAAAGGCGACCGAGGCCGACGACCTCGATACGCTTTGGGTCGCGCGCGACTGAACACATGACCATAGTGTGATACACGTCACTTCCTGAAGTACGTAGTCGTTATGGAATCACCCGCACGTTTCCCGTATCGGAGCTGTACGATAGCTGTGAGACAGGGGGTCGTCAGATTTCGGGGGGAGGGTTCCGGTAACGGTCCGGCTGCAGGATGCACCGGACCGTGCGGCACGTATCAACTCGTGGATTCACGCCAAACTCAGTTCAGTATGCCGATTCTCGTAAATGGCCAGAAGCGGAACAACGCCACACCTTGGATATCGTCGTATGGCACTAGCCCATTGTTGCCGTCGTCAAGATGGTATCGAGAATCTCTGGAATTGGAGCGATTATCACCAAGCACGAACACGTTGCCGTCAGTAACGGTTACGGAAAAAGGGCTGTCGCTTGGATTCACGCCGGACTTAAGATAAGCGCTTTCATCAATGGGTTTGCCGTTGACCGTGATGGGCTCCCCGGATCCCTTGCAGGCGACGGTATCGCCGGGCAGACCGATGACACGTTTGATTAGGTAACGATTGCTGTCGATTATCGACATCAGATTGGTGGGAAGCTGCTCCCCCTCCATCCAGTCTGCGGGATCTTTGAACACGATGATGTCGCCACGGTGCAGTGTAAAGAGTCTCGGAGTCAATCGCGAGGCAAATACGCGGTCGCCGATTTGCAACGTGTCTTCCATGCTGCGGGATGGAATCACATATACGTTGAACACGAAGGTACGTCCCAGCAACACGACCAGCATCACCGCGATCACTGTCAGCAGATAGCCGCGAATTTCGCTCCAAACGGAGGGCTTTCGCGCATATCTCCTCGACTGGCCACGCGCTTTTTTGCTATGACGCCCCACCATCACATCCTTTCCGACCGATAACGCAACACCATAGTCCTCAAACCATGCCGTTACCTACGCATGTTTGAGCTCAGCTGTCACACCAGCGGTTCGCGCACGTCCAGTTCACAGGCGATGCCGGTTTCCTTGCGGGCCCATTCGGCCGCCTGCAGTGCGGCGATGTTCCATAATGCGCACGGCACTCCGCCAAGGTCCGGATGCGATGCCCAGAATGTGAGGTCATCAGCGTATGCGGTGATGACCGATTCTTCCGTGACTGGCATAATCGTGTGGTACAGGCGGTCCGCAAGCGTGGCCACGAATTCGTTGGCCGCGGCGAACGTGTCGATGAGATGCTGTTCGGCGGTCACCGGCGGGCCGACCAGCTCCCAGGATTCGACATCCGTGGCGCTCCAATGCGCGGCTTCGCCGTCCACTTCACGCTGCAAAGAGACGAACAGCCTGGCGAACTCATCCGAAGTCAGTCCCGTAACCCGGCGTCGGGTTGACAATTCAATCGGAGTCATCAGATACCGTTCCTTTCGCTTCGTTCATTCCGTTGTTTCGCTGCTTGGATTTGCTGCCAGCCGGCACAAAGCCCATCTCGCACACCTCACGATAGCCCAAACTACCGGCATGGCCATGATTGCCAGCCCTACGACCAGTAGCCATGAGGAGCCGGCGTAATGGCCTCATCGAGCATTGTCGGATGATTCGCGTGGCCCACAATCGAGACAGTATCGGTTTCCGTTCGGTTCGTGCGGCCAGACTATCGCCCGTTCTTGCCGATTGCCTGTGAGCAGGTTCGGATAGACTGGCGCGAGAACAATGCGAGAAAGAGGCAAGGATGACCCGGAAACAGTCGCAACAGCACGACGCACAACGCAAACCGTCCTGGCGCGTACGCTGGAAAACCATGAGCCGAGCCGTGGGCATGGAAATCCGCGAACACAAAAGCTCATTCGCGGTCTATGTGGTGCTGCGCATGCTGGTGCTCGCCATGGCAATACTCCAGTTCTTTAACGGCGACTACGAAAATGTGTTCCTGTACATCCTGACGTTGCTGCTGCTGTTGGCGCCGGCGTTCATCCAGGTGCAGTTCCGCATCGAGCTGCCTTCGGTGCTGGAAGTCATCGTGCTGGTGTTCGTGTTCTCGGCTGAGATTCTTGGCGAGATCAGTTCGTTCTATGAGATCTTCCCGTTCTGGGACACGGTGTTGCATACGATGAACGGCTTCCTCGCTGCGGCGATCGGCTTCTCGCTGGTCGACCTGCTCAACCGGTCCGACCGGGTGAAGTTCGAGCTTTCGCCCCTGTATCTGGCGATCGTGTCCTTCTGCTTCTCCATGACCATCGGCGTGATCTGGGAGTTCTTCGAATTCGGCATGGACCAGTTGTTCGGGTTCGACATGCAGAAGGACGCCATCGTGCATTCCATCAGCTCGGTGATGCTCGACCCCACGCACACCAACCATGCGATTCGCATCAACGACATTACCCAGGTCACGGTCAATGGCCAAGACCTGGGCCTCGGCGGCTACCTCGACATCGGTCTGATCGACACGATGGAGGATCTGGTCGTCAACTTCATCGGCGCGGTCGTGTTCTCCGTGTTCGGTTTCCTGTACGTGAAGAACCGCGGCAAGAAGGACTCCATCATCAGTCGTTTCGTGCCACGCCGCAAGTCCGCCGACCGCGATTACCTGCGACTGGTGATTGATGGCGGGAGCGCGGCTGATGCCAAGGCCAAAGCCGGCGGTGCCAACGCTGACGATAGTGCTAACGCCAGTGCGGCCGGCACCGATTCAGCTGATGCAGCCGGAGCCAAAGCCGGCAATGCCGACGCCGCTCCGACCGTCATCGCCAAGCCCTGAGTACGCTCTACAGCACTTTCGAAGCGTCGAAACGGTAGTGCCCGGTGACCGTCATGTGCTTCTTGAAGGCGAAGTAGTCGTTTTCGCGCTGCCGCTGCGCCATGTTGTGAATCACGTACGGTGCACGCCCCGCGATCGGCCGGCGGATAGCCGCCCTGATAGTAGCCGGAATCGTAAGCCGGATGGTTTTCGGCGTCCTTGCGCGCACCCGCCACGATATCCGCGTAATCGTCCACACCATTGTCATTGAAATCGACCGAACTGGCGACTCTCGAATACTTGCGGTCCGCCTCGCCTTGTGATTCGATGATTCATGAACGTATTCGGCTCACACTGTAAT